>Ga0160472_100036_pt1 | contig 258343 bp, 219 predicted proteins | sample HID1973M_E11MG_FD_108267 | JGI IMG/M metagenome (GOLD analysis project Ga0160472, IMG submission 108267) | Enriched mosquito-associated microbial communities from UW Madison campus, WI, USA - HID1973M_E11 MG | ecosystem: Host-associated > Arthropoda: Insects > Digestive system > Unclassified ... | reverse complement strand
TTCCTGCCGGTTAAGAATGGAGACAATTTGTGCCTCTGTAAAGCGTGTCTTTTTCATATCTGCACCATTTAAGTTAGAGCTTTTTCTCTACTTTTAAATGGTCGAATTTCAGGGAACCTTACACTACCAGGGAGTAAAAGTGAAGGCTCCGGCTGCTATGGAAAGAGCAGCCTTGAATGTAGATGAAATTGCAGCGTCATTGATAGCAAGAGGGATAAAGCAAGCTGATGCAGACGCAATCTTAATCCGAGCAATGTATATTGATGATGCCATTGGTGCTGGTAAAATGACAGGCTTAATTGATGAGTTGGTTAAAAATCCGAAGTTTAAGAATCCTGAGAATTTGTTAGAAAATTTGAATAAATGCTTTAATGGAAATAGTATCAAATCGAAAGAACTTCTAGAGGTGATGAATGAATATAATACGGGAAAGTATTGGCTGGATAAAGGAGAAGAAGTATATATATCCAAGAAGTGGCTAGGTGGTCAAGATAATGAAGTTGATGTAACTGTAGTGAGTAATAAAACTTTAATTGAATGTAAAAATGTATCTGCTGCTAATTATAAGACAGTAGGAGAAAGAATACAAGATATAATAAATAAGTTTACTCTTGATGGTAAATTAAGCTCTTCTATCAGAAATCAATATCCAAATCATTATGGCCAATTGAGGTTTAGCGAAGCTAGTAACCCTCTATATAATTCATCTAAAGCTGATTTTATTAAAAAAATAATGAATGGCATTGAAGGAGAATCTTCTTTTATTGGTAATGGAGCTAACCAGATTCCTTTTGAACAATTAAAAAAAGTAGAGGTCTTTTATATTGAGAATAATACTGGAAGTTTTATAATAACAAGTAAAGAGTGGAAATGAAAAAAAAAATAAAAAATACAAGTAATTACTGGTGTAGTTATGAAGGCGATTTATCTATTTATTATTTTATCAGATGGAAAGGAACAGTTTCTAATCAGGTAATCTCTAGCTCTTTTGAAAAATTTGTTAGTCAATATGTTGCATTAACTAACAAATATCAAATCTTACTTCCGGTATATCCAGCAAAGTACGATAATATTGACGCATTAACTATCAACAGGTTGCTTACTACTTATAACAAAACATACGCTAATACTGATAGAAAATGGGATGCTTTATCTGCATTATATATATATATGCAATCAGGGTTATTATATCCTTCGCTTTTGTTTATCGAAAAAGACTCCAAGGTTGAAAGAGAAGTAGTGGTAAATGTAGAAAAAGAAGTTTTATTGACTTTGGAAAAATTTGACAACTATTTTTCTATACGCGGGATGCCTCTTAGAATAGTTTTTGATACAAATGCAATTAATGAGGTGTTTTTATATATAAGTTTAGATGTTGATTTGTTTTTCTTAATGTTAGATAATAAAAAAACAAAAAAAGATAAGTATCCATTTGAAATTGACAATTCAGAACTAGCATATTTAAATACCCCACGTTTGAATAGTTTTATTAGAGATTTAAGAGTATTATGTTTTGAATTTGGAGCAAACAATTTTGAAATGGAGAATTTATGGGATAATGATTCTAACAATCCTGAATATTTTTCAGAAGATGGTGTATTGTTTAAGGCGGAGGTTATTTACTATGAAGATATTTATGATTTACTACCGGAGGAGCATAAAATTAAGGAATTTGAACAGATACAGCTTGATTTGGATGCGACAAATTATAATGAGTATGCAAAGAATAAAAAGAGGTAGTGTACTCCCACCAGGCAAAGGCAGGATTAAAAAATTAGCCGAAGTTGGTGTTGCAAAAAAAGGCAGGGTTCCGTTGTTGGTGTGTAGGGCGGGAATGTGAGTGGCACACCAACAACCAATAAGGCAGGTGTTGGTGCAGCTAACGCACAAGGCTAAGCGACACACCAACAGCGGCGGTCTTGCTGATTAAAGGGAACACCAACGTGGGCATAATGAGGTGGACGTAGTCTTAACTTCAGGTTATAATAAAGGCATAGTTGAGTGTAAATATCCAAACGTGACAACAGGAGATGTTGAGAATAATATAATTTCTAACCTAGAAGAAATTATTAAGAAATTTAGATCAGAAAGCAAACTAACGTCGGAATGGAAGTCCTTATATCCAAAACAGTATGGGCAAATTAAAATAGCGAACGGAGCATTTCCTGACTTAAGTAGCGCTCAAGAATTTGTAAGTATCGTTAAAAGTAAAGGAGTGATAGGTGATATAAAAGGAGTAAGCAAGTTTACACTGAATGAGTTAAAAGATATAAATGAACTCCATATTATTACGACAAATAATAAAAGAATAATTATAAAACCCACTGATTGGTGATGGTAGCTCAAATCTCTCAGAATTATTGGAAAAGCGGTCAATGTGCAACATGGTGCTTTTTTTGGTCACCTGATGATATTCATTTTACAATCGAAAGTAAGCAAAGTTTTATTTGGAAATATGTTCAAATGTGCTTTAAGTACGGAATAAATGTGCCAACAAATTATCACGAATCAATTCAAAAAATTGTAGCAGTTGCCAATACCAAAACACTTAATCAATCGATTAGTCAATGGTATATATTACATAATCTATATGTCAACGAACGTATAGATTATCCATGTTTTACTTGTTTGATGTATGTTAAAAATGGGGCTAATATTACTCAAGATTATTATGTCGGTGTAGAGCAATTAACAAAGCATAGTAAGGAATACTTTGGGGAAAAAGATTTTTCAGATATGGTTAGGATTTGGACATATTTAGATAGCAAATATCTGGGGTCGATTATTTTTTCATTAGAATCAGATGCCTTTTTTAGTAAATTGGAAACCTATAATTGGAATGGAGAAAGAAATAAAATTGATAATTCGGATTTGGCATTTTTAAATGCTACAAGGCTAAATAGTTATATCAGAGATTTGACGATCTTAATGTTTGAATTTGGAGCAAGAAAATTTTCGTTTGACGATTTGATTCAGGTTTATGATGAAAAAAGAAACTCTAAGTATTTTGGCGATACATATTTATTGATAAATGATGAGGTGTTATTTTACGAAGATATTTATGATTTGCTTCCGGAAGAACACAAGTACAAACCGTTTGAAGAGATAGAACTTGATTTAGATGCAGCTAACTATAATGTATATATGAAAAATAGAATTAGTTAGGAGATGTTGTGTTTTGCCTCAATAGCCAATAGCAGCAGATACAGAGCTAATACCCAGAAACCCAAATTTTACATTAAGAAATGAGGTAAAATATAAAGGCCACCGATGTTTTTTTCGGTGGCTTTTTATTCTTACGTTGACTACAACAATTAATAGTTTTTCAGCATCATTTCAACACGTCTGTTTTTTTGACGACCTGCTGCGGTAGTGTTTGGAGCGATTGGTTGAGCGTCGCCGTAGCCGGTAGAAGTCAGGCGGCTTTCATCTACGCCTTTTTTTACCAAGTATGCTTTTACAGCGTCCGCTCTTTGCTGAGACAATCTTTGATTTGTTTCAGGTTTGCCAACATTATCAGTGTGACCTTTAATGTCAACGTTTAGTGTTGGGTCTGCTTTCAATACTTTCACCACCTCATTCAATTGTGTATTTGATTTTGCAAGTATTACAGCTTTGCCAGTTTGGAAGAAAATGCTGTTGGCTGCTTTTTGCACTTTAGCAACTGTTTCTTTTTTAATTTCAGGACAGCCGTGGTTTTCTTTTGTGCCAGCAATAGTAGGGCATTTGTCTTCTTCATCATTTACACCATCGTTATCCGAATCAGGAATTGGACAGCCATAATATTTTGCTACACCTGGAATAGTCGGACACTGATCCTGTTCGTCGTTGATACCGTCTCCATCACTGTCAGGGACAGGGCAACCGTGATATTTTACAACACCCGGAATTGTTGGGCATTTGTCTTCTTCATCATTTACGCCATCGTTATCTGAATCAGGAATTGGGCAGCCATTGTATTTTGCAAGACCTGCAACATCCGGACATTTATCCTGATCATCCGGAACGCCGTCTCCATCGGTATCAGCGATCGTTTTCTTCGCAACAGGAACGACAACAGGCAATTCTTTCACTTTTTTCGCTTTATGTTGAATTCCAACATGCACACCAAAATAAACATCTGCCTGTTTTGATTTGCTTATCAAAGCGCTTAACCCGCTACCCGTACCTGCAAACACAGGCCCTACGCGAAAACCTGCGCCAGCGTTGAACTTGGTGAGTGCATTATAAGACACAGGAAGATAGAAATCGAAGATTCTGCCTTCATAACGTGGTGTCACTGTAATCGAATTGTAGTACTTACTGTTGTAAACTTTCTCATTGTTTTTAACAGTAGATATAATGCCCATTGCATTTACGTAGAAATGTTTTACAACTTTATAGTCCAGGTCTAACTGTACAGTTGTTGGCAAGGATACTTTGTAAGAAGAAGATTGTTCATTGCCGTTTTTAGTAAAATAGGCACCACCGGTCCTGTCAATAGAGCTTGTAATATCGCTGATATTATCTCCGCTCAGGTTTCTCAGGTTATAATACGAGCCAGCAGGAATATTAACGTTATAGCCTGCAGAAGAACCCATATTCCTGTCGAACTTGATCTTTGCGAAATCAAGCAATGAAGCGCCGATCTTGAATTTGTATTTCGTTTTTTCGCGTTTCCATGTACCATCCGTGTTCATGTATTTTTCATAATCAGGACGATATTCGTAAACGAACCCGATGTCGCCACCCCAGCCTTTGCCGTTTATTTTTGTAGCGTCATTCAGTTCAATGTTTTTATCAATATTCAATCCTCCAGAACCTATTGCCAGCGTTCCGGATGCAGGTCCGTAGAGATAAGTATCACCTTCCGGGCCGCTTTTGAGCATTCCATTCAGGTTCTTAATCTGTGCATAATCATTCCCTACACCCCATACAAAGCGTGGTGTGATCCCCGCTTTAAAAAAGTGCTTTCCTTTATCAAGAAATACGTGACCGTAAGTAAGGCCGATCTCCGCCCAACCATTAAGATTAAGACGTGAATTGTCATTGCTTTGAACATTGTAGCCGGTGCCAAAATCAACATCCTGGTTACGGATAGCATTTACCAGCTTCGAATCAACATCATTTGCATTTACAAGTGTTCTAAACCTTGTCGTTACAGCCATCGAATTTTTTGAATTGATGTTGAACATGAAGGAAGGCAGGTTAAGCGCAATGCTGCTCAGCGCGTTGGTAGGTTTACCATTGATTGGAAAAAACTTGTTCATCAGCGTTGAGTCATTCTTAAACATATCGCCGATATCTTTCATTTTATATTCGGCGTTGTTATTGCCAATATTGGCGCTTACTGAAAACAAGTTTACGTCCCAGCGGAAACGGCTGTCAACGACATTTGCCGGATTGAAAAATACTCCGTTTACACCACTATAATTTCCGGTGCGATATCCGGGAAAGTCTTGTCCAAAGGTGCTTGCAGCTATTCCAATGCCACAAGCCACAAGCGCAGCGAGTTTTTTTGATAGGATCATAATTTAAAATTTCGCAAAGGAACATTAAGGCATACGAAACCAGTCGTCAAATAGGTCAAAGTTTTATTCTGGTATGGCCAAGTTGATGAGTAAACAAAATCGTTTGCCTACCTAAGTGGGTATTAAATGGAGCTTAAGTTTGTTGAATAGCAATTATAGATGTGCCAAGCTATACCACTGAAACTAAATACATCTTTGCCGTTGAAGTGACGGCGACTTGAGAGGACAAAAACAATGATTTTTTTGTTTTGTCCTTTTCATTTTGCTAAATACTCTTGTTATAAATAACAACCACAATCAAACATCATAAAAGAAAATGCCGCTGGTACAAACAGCGGCATTCGGTTTTATAATTATTGAACAAGTTACTTCTCGAAATAAAGGCTGACCTTTTGTAAGCTTCAGGTATCGGTATATCTTAACGGGCCTCTAAAACACGATCCCTTGCTAAAAAGCAAGCGCCTACTACTCCGGCGTTTTCATTTAGCAGGGAAAGTTTGATTTGCGTGTCTGTATTAACCAGGTTTAAAGAATACTTATTAATGGCACTTTTTATTGGCAATAAAATATACTCCGATGTTTCAGCCAGTGCTCCTCCCAATACTATCAGCTCAGGGTTATAAAGGTTGATTAGCATAGCGATCCCTTTGCCCAGTTTTTCGCCAATTTCTGCTACCAGGTCAATGGCAAGTACGTCATCATCTTTCACAGCCTGAATAATGTGAGAAAGCTTGATGTCTTCAATGGCTACGTCTTTAGTAATACTACTGGCATATCCATTTTTTATTTTTTCGCGAAACAAATGAGTTAAGGCCCTTCCGGAAGCTTCGGTTTCGAGACAGCCTTTCTTGCCGCATTGGCAAATAATTTCATTGTCGAAAAAAGGTATATGACCGAACTCTCCGGCGAACCCGGATTTGCCATAATAAATTTGCCCGTTAATAATAATGCCCATTCCTATTCCATAATCAAGATTGAGAAACAGCACATTTTTTTCGTGTTTCACGGCACCGGCAATGTATTCTCCGTAGGCCATGGCCCTGGAATCATTTTCAATAAATGTTTTAATGCCGGTAGCCTGTTCCAGGTAAACGCTTAGAGGATCTTCATTGAAATGAAAAAAACTATAACTATAGCCGGTAGTCGAGTTGATGCGGCCAGAGAGGTTCAGGCCCATTGCCAGGATTTTATCGTTGGAGATAGATGTTTTGGCTATAAAAGTCTTTATAATGTTGCACAGTTCTTCTAACGACTGCTTTTCATTAGAAAGGGTGTAAGGGATGTTTTTTGAGGTCGAAGTCTGGTTCTTGCATAAATCAATCAGCCCGATATTAATGTGGTTCTGTTTAATGTCTACTCCCAGGAAAAAACCAGAATCGGCAACAAGGCCATATACACTGGGTTTCCGCCCACTGGCAATAGTCGTTTTTCCATAGTCACAAACAATTCCGTCGGTAATCAGCTCATTTACCAGGGTAGTTATTTTAGGAACACTCAGTACTAATTTTTTGCTCAAATCCGGAATTGTAACATTGCCGGAAATGGATAAAATACTGATGATTTCCTTTTTTATGGAAGTGTTTTTAAAGGCAATTCCTGGCTTGCTTTCGCTTTCCAGATCATCCCAAAATGTCATAATTGCTATTTAATAATTAATGAGCAGTCTCAATATTGAAACTGTTAATTTAAAATCATTTTGCAAAATACGCAACATAAAACCACATAATAACATTTAATAACCGTTAATTAATAAAAAATAATATTAGATCAAGATGAGTTAATAAAATATTTTAGTAAATCAGGTTTTTTGTGAAAAACTTTTATTTACTTTGGACATAAGACGATGCTTGCTGGCATATTTAAGATCATCGAAAAAGTTTGAGATCTTCTTTATCCTGAAGGCAGAAAAAATCAACCTTAATGAGCCTGAACACAGATAATACCCGGACCCTCCATCCGCTCTTCTGGATCTCTACCACCTGGTTTGCCATGGGGTTGCCATTCGTGGCTTTAGCAAGCGCCAGTTCAATCATGTATAAGAACCTGGGCGTTTCAGATGCTTCCATTGCATTCTGGACCTCATTGATAATGCTGCCCTGGTCATTAAAGCCATTATGGGGACCATTTCTTGAGCTGTATAAAACAAAAAAATTCTTCGTTTATATAACACAGGTTTTAACAGGGGTATTATTTGGCCTCGTAGGTTTGTCTCTCCAGTTAAATAATTTCTTCAGTGTTTCTATTGCGCTCCTGACGATCATAGCTATTAGCGGAGCCACGCATGATACGGCGGCTGATGGTGTTTACCTGAACGAACTGGACGCCACACATCAGGCAAAATATGTGGGCTGGCAGGGTGCATTTTATAATATAGCCAAAGTGTTTTCAGGAGGCGTGTTGGTGTACTTCGCTGGTATGTTGGAGCAGCATACCGGCGTAAAAACAGCCTGGATGCTGGTGATGTTTGCGTATGGCATCATCATGTTGGGAATAGGTGTGTACACCATACGCGTACTACCCTCAAACGAAGAAAAGAAAAAATCTACCACTTTCCAAGAAGGAATGGCAACTCTGAAAGATGTGATCATCACATTTTTTCAAAAGAAAAATATTGCTTACAGCATTCTGTTTATCGTGCTGTACCGCTTTGCGGAAGGGCAGGCCATTAAAATAACACCATTGTTTTTTAAAGCAGGAAGAGATGCCGGTGGATTAGGATTGACTACCTCTGAAATCGGTTTGCTCTATGGCACCATTGGTGCAATCGCTTTCGTGCTGGGTTCTATTGTGGCCGGACATTTTGTTTCTAAAAAAGGGCTTGACAGAAAAAGACTTTTGATCTTATGTGCTTTTTTTAATGTGCCTTTTGTTGCCTACGCTTTGCTGGCTGTTTACCAACCGGAAAGTCTTCCTGTTATAGCCGGTGCCGTTGCAATAGAATATTTTGGTTATGGCTTTGGTTTTATCGGTATCATCCTTTTTATTATGCAAAACATTGCGCCGGGCAAATATAAGATGGCACACTATGCTTTTGCCAGCGGTATTGTGAACCTTGGATTTATGATCCCTTCTATGATCAGTGGCCTTCTCAGTGATTATCTCGGATATAAAGCATTTTTCATTTGGGTTTTAATAGCCACCATTCCTGCTTTTATAGTAGTGTGGTTGGTACCGCTTTCTAAACCTGCGGAAGAGGTGTAACTGACAAGGAAGGTTTTGTTCTTTTTCATTCAACTGTTAACCATTGTAATTTATGAGACGTTATTTGCTGTCATTTGTAACACTGTTTTTTGCATGCGAAATGCAGGCCCAGAGCAGTTTGGAACAGATTTCCAAAAAGCTTACTGCTGCAAAGCCGGGCGATATTGTGCTGCTGGAAGGATTCTTGAAAGAGAGCTTCCCTAAAATCAGTTACCAGAAAAAAATACAACCAGGGCCGCAGTTCATCATCTCTGATGATCCGGAATATATCCGCATTCCCGAGGCTATCGTGCTGCAGGAAGAAGTAAGCCCGGGATCTGTGCGCTTATATGTATATAATGTAAACGGAGTAACAGCTCCTGAAAAAATGCCGCGCAAAATATCTGCGGTGATCAAAAATCTTGGCCGCGAAAACATGCGTATCCGCATGTTAAAATACTCCTCGCAAAAACCATCAGCCAATTATTTTCAAATAGGAAAACAGGGATTGGAAGATTATTTCAACTCAAATGTGGTGAATAATGTACGCACCGTTAAACCCGGAGAAGTAATAGCCATAGATGAGAAATTGGAAAAGCAACTGGTTAATTACGACGAGCTGGTGCATGGCTTTTATGAATTTGTAGTAGATCAGCCGGCATTGGTAAGTGTGTTGCAAACATCTCCGCAAAAGTCCGGCCCTAAAGCTTACGCAACTATTGATACTATTATACCGTTCAGCCACGTGAATGCAGGAAGAGGCGTTTTTCCCGTGTCCAATTACAAAATAACAAACAACGAAATTATCGATACTAAAAATGGAGTATCTCAATTGATTGTTGCCGATGGTGAAGACGATCCGTGGATCAGGGGCACCATTGGACCTGACAAACAAGATGCGAAGAACGATGGCAATTATGGAGTGATGTACAATGCCAAATTGAAATGGAAAAGCACTGATGGAAAAGGGCTGGCGCTGATAACCTGGAACGCACGATCAGACAATGGCCAGTGGTGCGGCGGCATGGGACTCACCATGTCACTAACGGATAAGGATAACCGTAAAACAGTGAGGCAATATCCATTAAAACAACTGGTAACCAAAGGTGGACCAGAAGCCATACTTATTGAAGTTTACAAACCTGATCCTACTAAAGAAATACAGGAGATCGAATTTACTTATTCTCCTCCGGGTGCGTCGTGTTTGCCTACGCCTTTGATACTTGTGCCGGTGGATTTATAAATGGCAAATCGCTTAGATGTTAATGCCCTACGGGCAAGTTAGCTTCTTCGAGAAGGTTTCTATTGATATTCTTTCCCTACGGGAAATTATTGCCCGTAGGGCATCAATATCAATAGAAAATGTTTCACCATGTGCACCATTGTCCGTAGGACATTAACGGGGTAACCGAGGCAACGGTGTTGCTTCATGAAATATTATTGAATGCACACAAGGCAAGATTTATTGCGTCGATAGTGAAATAAGATTAAACGCTGGTGAACGCAATTCATTGCCGTTTGCCTTCAACCAACGGCTTTAAAAAAACAACATTGAATACTGAATTTTTATTTTTTAATATCTCAACCAAATACTATGCTATGTTTTAAGTCAATTATTGATCATGCAGGCTTTCGTCGTTGGTTACTGGTCCTTGCGCTGGTTACCGGATATTATGTTACTGCATTTGCACAACAACCCGTCAAGGGAGTAATACGTGACGATACAGGAAAGCCATTGGCCGGAGTAACTGTTACTGTAAAAAACAGCGATCTAAGTACGGTCTCCAATATTATCGGAGAATACGAACTTAAAGCGGCGGATGGAAGCGTGCTGGTTTTTACTTTTGTTGGAATGGCTTCACAGGAGGTAACGGTTAAAGGAAAATTGTTACCGGCTGTAGTACTAAAAAAGGAAGCAGCTGCACTAAGCGAGGTAGTTGTAGTGGGGTATGGTTCGCAAAAAAAAGCTGTAGTAACGGGCGCAGTTTCTACCATAAAAGGTGGAGAACTGCTTAAGGCTCCTGCTACAAACCTTTCCAGTTTGTTGGGTGGCCGTTTACCCGGCATATCTTCCGTACAGGAATCTGGTGAACCGGGTAGCGACCAGGCTGGTCTTATCATTCGCGGTTCACGTGTAGGTGTAACTTATATTGTTGATGGTATTCCACGCTCCATTAATGATATAGACCCTAACGATGTAGAAAGTATTTCTGTGTTGAAGGACGGCGCTTCGGCGGCCGTGTATGGTCTTCAGGCTGCGGGCGGTGTAATTATCGTAACCACAAAAAAAGGTTCCGGCACAAAGCCAACCATTAATTACACAGGTACAACAGGTGTTTCTGTAAATGCTAATTTCCCTCGCTTTATGGACGGCCCTCAGTTTGCCCATTATTATAACATGGCCGACATGATGGATAAGATGGCAAACGGTGTTATTACAGACAAAAGTCAGTATACGCCCATATTCAGCAAAGCCGATGTTGAGAAAATGTTGAACAACGATCCTACTGATGGATGGGATAATGTAAACTATATTGATAAAGTATTTGGCAATGGCCGCAACACACGTCATAGCTTGTCTCTTCAGGGTTCTAAGGACAATGTGAAATACTTTGCATCATTGGGTATGCAGGACCAATCAGGGAACATCGACAATTTTAATTTCAAGCGATATAACCTCAGAACAAACGTATCTGCACAGGTTGCTAAAAATGTAACGTTTGACTTGGGTGTTGCAGGAGCAATTACCAATAAACAAACGCCCGGTTATGTGGCAGGTGGCACCGATGCCAACAGCTATTTGGGCGAGCAGGGTTGGTTCTCTATCGCAAAACAAACCATTGGCATGCACCCATACCTGCCTGTACAATACAATGGATTGTATACAGGCGTAACACCACGCAATAACTCAGCTATTCCAAACAGCCCGCTGGCAGCTATTTACGAGTCAGGCTATAAAAAAACAAGTGGCGTTGATCTCCAGACCAACCTTGGATTAACGTATAACTTACCATGGGTACAAGGCTTGAAATTAAGAGCTTACGGTGCTTATGATGCGTGGACCTCACGCAACAAAAATCTGGATGAATTCTTTTACACAAATGCAGTTCGACTGCCTGATGGCACCAATGCACACCAGTTTGTAAAAATGCTGGATGCAAAAGGTGTGACCTATAATTCACTTGGCGAAGGACAAACCAATTCACAACAATTGGTAGGACAGGGAAGTCTTGCATTCGAAAGAAAATTCGGGCTGCATGGAGTAGATGCGATGGTACTTGCTGAAGCACGCGATTATAAATCGAACGGTCTTTCAGCTTATGCCAGAGATGTGATGTTCCCGGAGTTGCCAGAGTTGGGATTAAGTACACCAGCAAATTCACCCATTGGTGGCTGGAGCGACAGGTCCCGTTCAGTGGGCTATGTGTTCCGCGCCAAGTATGATTACGCCAACAAATACATGGCGGAATTTACCGGACGTTATGACGGTTCTTATAAATTTTCAGGAAACGTAGATGGCAAACGTTGGGGATTTTTCCCGTCAGCGTCATTGGCCTGGAGAATAAGCGAAGAGAGTTTTATGATGAAGCCATCCTTCCTGGACGATTTGAAAATAAGAGCATCGGTTGGGCTTTTGGGTAATGACAATGTAAGCGCTTACTCTTATTTGAGCACTTATTCTTTCGGAAGCCAATTGCCTCTCAATGGCGAGTTGAAAAACTCCATGTACACCAGCGTCATTGCCAATCCTAATCTTTCATGGGAAAAAACACTTTCTTACAACGCAGGTTTCGACGCGAGTATGTGGAAAGGAAAACTGATTGCCGAGTTCGACGTATTCTACACTTATACACATGATATCTTAATGCCGATGTCATCCGGCTATCCTCCATCCATGGGTGGATATTATTTCACTTATGAGAATTTTGGAAAAACAGACTCAAAAGGATTTGAGTTGCTTTTAAAATATCAGAACTCAGTTAACGTAGGTGGCAAATTATTAAGGTATAGCATTGCTCCAAATGTAAGTTATGCTACAGCCAAATGGTTAAAGTATAATGACAGTGAGAATGCGCCTGAGATACAAAAAGTATCTGGCAAAAAAACAGGCGTTATTTCCGGTTGGCAAGCTGATGGTTTGTTCCGTACCGAAAAAGAAATTGATGAAGCTGCATGGTACGGCAGTCGTCCAAATCTTGGTGACATCAAATACAAAGATCTGAATGGTGATGGCAAAATTGATTACCAGGACAGAGGATTGATCGGTCGCCCTAACCGTCCGGAACTGATGTATGGTTTGAACCTTGGTGGTTCCTGGAACGGCTTTGATATAAACGCGCAGTTTACCGGAGGTGCATTGTTTGATGTGTCGCTCACAGGTACATACTACAATGGATATGACGACAACACCATCTGGACGCAAACATTTAAAGAAGGTGCAAACTCTCCATTGTTCCTGGTACAGAACGCTTACAGCGTAGACAATCCAAACGGAACATTTCCTCGGATAACATTAAGCTCTACCACACATGGTGGCGACAATGGATTGGCTTCTACATTCTGGTTTAGAAATGGGACTTATGTGCGTCTGAAATCTGCGCAGATCGGTTACAGCATCCCTGAATCTTTAACACGCAAAATTGGTATCAACAAGTTTCGTGTGTTTGCAGAAGGTTCTAACATCTTCACCATTTCAGGTTTGCCAGAAGGCGTAGATCCAGAATCACCAAGAGTGAACAATGGTTACTATCCACAGCAAAGAGTTTTTACAGGAGGCGTAACCTTAACATTCTAAAATTGAGTAATCAATAATCCAGATCATTTAAAAACGAAAACGGATGAAAAGACTTATTATAAATACAATGGTGTTGGGGCTTTTGCTGGGAACATTTTCCTGTAAAAAGTATCTAGATCTCACACCTACAAGTGCTGCATCAGACAAATTGGTTTGGAGCAGAGTTGATTATGCTGAGCTAGCAGTAAACAGTTTTTATCACGACTTCAACTACTTTGGAAATTTTAGTTCGGGGCAATCCAGTGCAGGCTTAACGGAAGGCTTTACTGACATGCTTAAGTATTCTTCCATGACGTACAATGCCCTGATGTACATTCCCAACGAAGTAGCGTACGGCGGCCCTGTTCTAACCGCCAATTATGTATCCGTTTACCTGGGCAGCTGGGAAACGGTGTATGAGAAAGTTCGCCGCGTGAACGAAGCATTAAGCAATCTTAAAAAATACGGTACAACATTATCAACAGACGATGCTACACGTCTCGAAGCAGAGCTACGTTTCTTCAGAGCGTTCCTTTATTTCGATCTGTTGAAACGCTACAAAGAAGTGATCATCTATGATGAGGATATGACCAAAATATCCAAAACGACAACATTAAGTACGGAAGCGCAAGGATGGGATTTTGTTGAGAACGATTTACTTTTTGCCGGTCAACATTTGCCTGTTTCCACCAATGCAATGGGCCGTTTAACCTCCGGTGCTGCCTATGGTTTTATGTCGCGTGCAATGCTGTATGCCAAACGCTTTCCATCTGCACAAACGGCTGCAGAAAAAGTGCTGGCCATGAATTACAAACTTACTACCAACTATGCTGATGCGTTTAAGAGCGGCAACAGCGAAGCCATTATTCAGTATAGTTATGACAAACGTGTGTTTACACACAACTATGATTTTTACTATGCACCCGGTGGCGATAAAGAAGGCAGCGGCGCTTATGGTACACCACCACAGGAAATGGTTGAATCTTATGAGCTGGCTGGTACCGGCGGCTTTCCTGACTGGTCCGAATGGCACAACACCAGTGGCACAACAGAAACACCTCCTTATGAAGATTTGGAGCCGCGTTTCCAGGCATCTGTATTGTATAACGGTGCCAGTTGGAAAGGCAGGACCATTGAAGCTTTTGTAAGTGGAAAAGATGGATACGCGAATTGGAAAACAGATGCAGTTCCCGCAGGTAGAACCGTTACAGGTTACTTCCTTCGCAAACTGCTGGATGAAAACCTGAACCTTAATACTGATAATTCCACACAACCCTGGATAGCATTGCGTTTGGGAGAAGTGTTGTTGAACTATGCTGAAGCCTGCTATAAAAACGGCGCTCCTGCTTTGGCTAATGATGCTGTGAGGAAAGTAAGAAACCGTGTTGGCTTGCCTTACACCGATAAGTCTGGCGAAGATCTGATGGCGCAGATCAGGCAGGAACGTAAAATAGAATTGGCTTACGAAGGTCAGTACTACTGGGATATGAAACGTTGGGGACTGGCGCAAACCGCGTTTACAGGCACAAGGGTACATGGCTTGAAGATTGAGAAAAACGGAAGCGGCCAGTTTGTTTACACGTATGTGGACTGTGACAAACAGGACCGCAATTTCCCTGCAAAAATGTACAGGATACCTCTTCCTGTTTCAGAGATTACAAACAATACAGCTATTAGTCAATTTCCAGAATGGAATTAACTCATTTGAATATAAATAAATCATGAAAAAAAATTTATATCCACTACTCATTGCCGTTATCGCAATGGTAGGTTCTTGTAAGAAGGCTGATTTGGTGCCCGATCCGGGTGCCAGTGCTGCCGTAAGCAGTATAACAGCCAAATTTACTTCAGGACCTAATAATGGCCAGGAAGTAATCCGTTATGCACTTCCCTCAGATGCAGAGGACAAAATACTCATCCCTATACCTTGGTATTTTCCTGAATCAAGTAATGACGAAACCGATGTGTATATGGCAAACATGAAGCTGGAAGCAGCGCTTGCGAATAATGCGTCTATTTCCCCGGCTTTAGGCATTGTTGACCTCACCAAAGAAAACAAGTACACACTCACCGAGGCGGATGGTAAAGTAAGGCATATAACGATTACGGGTGTACGTACTAAATCAAACAAGTCGGCGCTAACCTTTTTCTCCATAGAGGATTTAGGTGTAACAGGTTTGCTTGATCAAAATGCAAAAACGGTTTCACTCATAACAGTTGAGGATTTGTCCAACGTTGATGTGACAGTAACTGTATCTCCACATGCGAGCGTGGTGGAATCATTAAAGGGAATGAACCTTAACAATCCAACTTCCATCACCGTGTTGGCGCATGACGGTGTTGCTAAAACAACTTATCAAATTCAAAAATCAGCACCTCCAAAAATCCCTTATGGGTTCAGGAGCGGTTCACAGAACCAGGCTTTCAATTTGAAACTGGATAATTTAGGCTATAGCAATAGCGCCAAACCAAGCCTTGCAGCATCAGGCAATTTTGTTGCCGTTTCTCTTGGCGATGGTACTGCACCTAAATACTACAACAGAAGCACCGGTAACTACGTTGGCGTAATGACTTTGGGCGCTGCTAAAGGCGACGGCTCTATTACAAGCGATGCAAAAGGCAACATCTTGTTTATTGACCAGGCCGCTGTGGGTGGAACGGTAAACATTTACAAGTCTTCTTCAATGACCACTGCACCTGTGCCATACATCACCTGGAGCAATACTTCCGGTTTCCCTGTAGGCAGCAGACTGGCTGTTAACGGAGATTTGAATGGCAAAGCAGTAATCATTGCTACATGCCAGGGTACCAGCGGGTCAGGCGCAAAATCATTTGTTCGCTGGACCGTTACAGGTGGCGTAGCAGGCAATGCAGAAGTGGTGGATGCAAACGGTATTCCATATTGGGGCGAAGGTATCAATGGCGGTAAAATGTCATCCCGCTCCAATGATGTAAATGATGGCTCATTCGTAAGCTTCTACGATGGCGGAAATGATAACCTGTACTATCTGGATAAGACCGGTGCAAAGTCATTGACTTTAGGGCCACAAACATCTGGCAATGCATGGGGCATCAACAATAATCTTACCGATGCCAAAGAATTCAATAATGCAAAGTATATGGTTTTGTATTGCCCAAGCCATTTTCCAAACTGGGGACTTAATGCTGAATTGTATTTGTATGATGTATCCTCCATGGGCAGTTTCTCAGGCAATGTAAATTCAACCAATGCGCTGGTGTTCTCTGCCAACTATGGACAACTCGGAAGCATTGTTGCGCCTTCCGGCGATGTGCTGATTGCACCAACTGCTGATGGTTACAAAATGCAGGTATTTACCATTGACTTTAGCGTAGGCAATTTCGCCAGCTACGAGTTCGATTGTGTAGACAGATAAAATATTAACAACAAGGCGGAGAATATTATAGCCTCCGCCTTGCTATCATCATTTAATATAACGGCATTGACTATACGCCAATTTTCAAATAAAAGAAAACATTTTTTATATGAAGCGTAAAGACTTTACATTCTGTATGCTGGTACTGTCATTAATAACAGTGCTGTCGGTAGCCTGTAAAAAGGATGCCAAAACTCCCGACTGGACCTGGGATGTTGATTCGACTGTAGACAAAAGCAAAATGCCAAGGATTGTATGGATTGATGCGTGCGCCAACTTCCCTGACTATGCCAATGACAAAACAAAAATTCAGCAGGATGTTAAGAAGATGAAAGAGGCGGGGTTGACGGGCTTTGTGGTAGACGTGCGTCCTTCAATGGGAGACGTTTTGTTTAAATCTACTCATGCTGACCAAGTACATAAGCTGGACTACTGGAGCAGTGCAGGCTATGGCTTTTATGAACGCACCGCTACATGGGATTATCTGCAAGCCTTTATTGATGCGGGTCACGCAGAAGGTCTAAAAGTGTATGCTACTATTAACACCTTCGTCGCAGGTAATAACTATTCTTATGGTTTGGGGCAACAAGGAATGTTGTTCAGAGATGCCTCAAAAAAAGACTGGGCCACTACTTTGAATCTTCCTACTGGACTTACCAATGTGATGGATGTTGATGCCTCCATTGATCCAGACAACTCTTATGGTACAAAATTTCTCAACCCGCACAACGATGCGGTGCAGCAATACCTGCTGAATATATTGGCCGACCTCGCCGCATACAATGTTGACGGAATTATTCTTGACCGTTGCAGGTTCAACAACTTTAATACTGATTTTTCGCCACAAGCGAAAAGCAAGTTTGAAGCCTTTATCGGAGAAACAGTTGCTAATTTCCCGAATGATATAATTGTACCTGGCACACCGAGTTACCCGCTGCCCACAACCTTACCAAAATACTTTAAACAGTGGTTGGCATTCAGGGCAAAAACAATCCGAGACTTCATGGAAAAAGCGAGAACCAAAGTAAAATCAGTCAACAGTAAAATAGAATTCGGCGTATATGTGGGCGGATGGTATTCCACTTATTATGATGTGGGTGTGAATTGGGCAAGTCCAGATTATAACACCGCACAATTTTATCCATCATGGGCAAGTGCAGATTATAAAAACTATGGCTATGCCGACCTGATGGATATAACCATGATTGGAGCTTATGCAGGAACAACCAGCATTTACGGCAGCAATGAATGGACAGTAGAAGGCTTTTGCAAAAGAGCAAAATCAATGATCGGCAGCAAAAGTATTGTGATAGGCGGGCCGGATGTAGGAAACGGTGCAGGCTGGGGCGACGGAGGAAAACAAGCAGAGCTTGGTCAAACAGTAGATGCAGCAATGGGCGCGTGCGACGGCTATTTTGTTTTCGATTTGGTGCACATTAAAAAGTATGATTATTGGAACGCATTGAAAAAAGGTATAGATACATGGATGACAAAAAAATAATTGGCAGTTACAAGCTCTCCAGAGGATGGCATCTTTTGTTGTTGCTGACGCTGATGGCACCAGTGATCGCGTCAGCGCAACAGCGTGTTGCAGGACGTGTAGTTTGTGACGGAAAAGGTGTAAGAAATGTAGTGGTAAGTTGTGGCGCAACTACTGTTCGAACAGATGTCCGAGGCCAATATGTGCTTTATCCCGATGACGGTGAAAAGTTCGTTCAGGTTTCCGTTCCTGCGGGCTACAAGGTTCATTGTGATACGACCATCCCAAGGTTTTATAAAAAGATAACTGCCGCTACAAAAGCGTATGACTTTACATTGATCCGTAACCCTATAGAAGACAACAAGCATGTTTTCTTTGCGCAGGCAGATGTGCAGGTGACCAGTCAGGAAGATCTGTCTACCTATCGCGATGAAGTGGTAAAAGATATGATAACGCACATGGACGCTTACCGCGGGCAGGAAATGTTTGGAATAGATCTGGGTGATATGGTAGGAGATACGCCGAGCTTGTTTCCCGACTATATCCATTCAATGGCGCCGCTGAATATACCTTTTTACAGAGCGATTGGCAATCATGATATGGCGTATTGGGGCCGCAGCTTTGAAACATCAGAAAGGACATTTAACGAATATTTCGGCCCCACGCTTTTTTCTTTCAACAAAGGCAAAGCGCATTACATAGTACTGAACAATAATTTTTATGTCGGCCGCGATTATTTCTACATGGGCTACATCGATGAAAAAACATTCCGCTGGTTAGAGCAGGATTTGTCTTACGTGCCAAAAGGTTCGCTCGTGTTTGTGATGATGCATATTCCCACACAATTACAAAAAGCACAACAACCTTTTGCTTATAACTATTCAACCATTGCTGACCAAACGGTAAATGCAGCAGCTTTTCACAGAATGCTGGAAGGATATAATGCACACATTATTTCCGGTCACATGCACTACAACCTAAACGTTGTGTACAGCGATTCTTTGTATGAGCATAACACAGCAGCGGCATGCGCCACATGGTACCAGGCGCCGGTTTGTTTAGACGGAACGCCCCGCGGCTACGCAGTGTATGAAGTAGAAGGCAATACAGTAAAATGGCATTACAAAAGTGCAGGCTTTGATCAATCGCACCAGTTTCGATCATATTATCAGCAAGACAAAGACACTGTTACTATAGTTGCCAACGTATGGAACTATGATGATAGATGGAAAGTTGAATGGTTGGAAAATGGAATACTAATGGGTGACATGAGGCCGTTCAGCGGTTTTGATCCTTTGGCTTATGCGTATTGTTCCAACAAAGAAAAGATCAAATACGATTGGATCAGCCCTATACAAACCGCCCATTTATTTAAAGCATCGCTTAAGCAAAAGGATGCGAAAGTGCAGGTACGCGTTACAGATAGATTCGGCCATGTGTATATAGAAGAAGTGAAAAAAGACAAATAAAATGAACAAGACTGTTGTAAATATATTTTTGTTTTTAACCACACTATTATCAAGCGCTCCTGCTTTTTCAAAAGTGAAGCTGCGTAGTATTTGGGGAAGTGATATGGTGCTGCAGCAAAACAGTGAAGTGGTAATCAGTGGCACTGCGAAGAATGCATCAAAAGTGTATGTTACTGCATCGTGGAATGCAGGAAAACGTGAAATGGTTTACGCAGACAAGGAAGGACAATTCCAGGTAAAACTTTCAACACCCAAAGGATCTGAAAAATATTACAGTATCTGTTTTGATGATGGAGAAACTTTATGCCTTAACAATATCCTTATCGGAGAAGTATGGTTCTGCTCCGGTCAATCCAATATGGAAATGCCGGTAAAAGGATTCAGAGGGCAACCTGTAACGGGTTCGTTAGAAGCTATTGCAACAGCAAAAGCAGAACGCAAGATTCGTTTGTTTACCGTTAAGAATGCATGGAGCACGAAGCCAACATTCAATGGCGTGGAGGGAAAATGGACAACTGTCGGCCCCGAAGCCGTTGCAGAATTCAGTGCCGCTGCTTATTTCTTCGCCAATAAACTGAACCAGACAATTGATGTTCCCATCGGCATCATCAATTGTTCCTGGAGCATGTCAAAAATAGAAGCGTGGATGAGCAAAGAAATGCTGACAGGCTTTCCAGCAATAGCAATGCCGGACGTTAATCAAAAAGAGTTTGGTTGGACGGCGGGCACACCTACATTACTGTTCAATGCAATGGTGCAGCCATGGAAAGGTTTCGCTATAAAAGGAATGTTGTGGTATCAAGGTGAAGCAAATACACCCGACCCACAGTTGTATAAAAAACTATTTCCCGAAATGTTGAAGGGCTATCGTGCATTTTTTAACCAGGATAAAATGCCTTTCTATTTCGTACAACTTGCACCATGGAAATCGGAACATAAAGATTCGTTGGACTGGGCTTTATTTAGACAAGTGCAATTGGAATTATCACAAGAGCTGCAGCATGTGGGCATGGTGCATACTGGTGATGTGGGAGACGAGATCTTTATTCATCCACCAGGAAAAAAACAAGTGGGAGAGCGGCTTGCGTTATGGGCATTGGTTGATGCGTACGGCGTTAAAGGGTTTTCTCCAACCGGCCCTGTATTTCAATCAGCCGTTGTAAAAGACAGCACAATCGAAGTTACATACAAGTATGGCGAAGCAGGATTGAATCCAGAAAATGCAACTATAGATGGTTTTGAAATTGCCGGCAGCGATGGACATTTTCTGCCCGCACAAGCGGTTATTATTAATGCAACATCCGTGGTGAAAGTATGGAACGATGCGGTTACAGCACCGGTGCAAGTGCGCTATTGTTTCCGCAATTATAAAACAGGTAATCTGATCAACAACTTCGGGTTGCCCGCCGCTCCATTTACTTATAATCTTAGAAATAATTAACCGTGTAAAAAAGATACAACCGGCGTGTAAATGAAAAGAAATTACAGCATAGATCTGTTCCGTGGCTTTGCCATCATAGGAATGATATTGTCCGCCGTAATACCGTGGAGCAAAGAATTTCCGGGATGGTTATATCACGCACAGGTCGGCCCGCCTGATTTTACATTTAATCCGAATCATGCAGGTATAACTTGGGTAGATCTTGTATTCCCTTTTTTCCTTTTCGCTATGGGAGCGGCGTTTCCTCTCGCTTTGAAAAAGAAACTCGATGCAGGAAATTATAGCGCCATTATTTCCGGTTTATTTAGAAGAGGAATCTTGCTCGTGTTCTTTGCCATTACAATGACTTATTTCAATCCGAACAATCTGAAAGGAGCGCCTTGGATAAACTACCTCACCGCATTGTTTATTTTCTTTGCCTGGTTTCTCATTTTTATGCGTTTTGAAGGTTCAGCGGTTAAACGATATGGCATCCAGCTTGCCGGAGTGTTGATTGTTATAGCCTTTGGTTGTTATCACAGCCAAGTATTGGATAATCCTTTTGATAAATCACACAGTGACATCATTATTTTAATCCTCGCAAATATGGCCGTCTTCGGTTCGTTGGTGTGGCTGTTTACGGCAAACAATATTCTGGCAAGAATCGCTGTAATAGGCATCGTTGCAGCGCTGTGGCTCACTAAAGATGTTGAAGGAGGATGGCCTTCTGTAATAGCGAATGCAGGAAAGAGTTGGAGTTGGATATATGATTTTGCTTTTCTGAAATATCTCTGTATTGTATTGCCCGGTTCAATACTCGGCGACTTGCTGGTTAAGCATAACGAAACAATTAACAGTGACTATGCAGATGCAGAAAAGAAACGAATTCGTCTGCTCGTATGGATAAGTTTTTTGCTCATCGTGTTCCATGTGTTCACCTTGTACACACGCATGCTGAGTGTAAATATTTGCGGGCATTTGCTGGCAGGAATCGTTGTTTATATACTCTTCAGAAAATGCAGGAGCAGCAACGTTGCTTTCTATAAAAATCTGTTTGGTTGGGGATTTGCTTTAACCACCATTGCCCTTTGCTTTGAGCCCTGGGAAGGAGGCATTAAAAAAGATCCTTCATCCTTTAGCTATTGGTTTTTAACCAGCGGACTTGCCTTTATGTTTTATATTTTATGTGACTTTCTTGCAAAGCAATTTCCAAAATCTTTATTGATCTCTTCAACTATAAAAACAGGACAGAACCCTATGCTGGCTTACTGTGTTGTATTGTTTTTTATTGCGCCATTGCTTAGTTTGCTACAACTGCGGCCAGTATTGGATGCACTGGCAGATAAAAGCCCGTACCTGGGATTCATACGTACAGCTGTTTATTTATTGTTGATGGTCGGGATAACCGGTTTTGCTACTAACCGCAAATGGTTCTGGCGTTCGTAATTAAATTAAGTGAATTGTAAAATTGAGATATGAAAATAACGGGCACTTTTATAGATGAAATATCACATGATATACCTCATCAAAACTGGGGACGTAAGGAGTGGGACAAGGATTTTGAGCACATGAAAGCCATCGGCATAGATACCGTTATCATGATTCGCAGTGGCTACCGTCGGTTCATTACTTATCCCTCGCAATGGTTGCAGAACAACCTTGGTTGCTATGCGCCACCAGTAGATCTGGTAGAAATGTTTTTACAGTTGTCTGAAAAACATGGAATGAAATTTTATTTCGGATTGTACGACAGTGGCAAGTATTGGGACACCGGCAATATGCAGCATGAGATTGATGCCAACCGTTATGTGATAGACGAAGTATGGCAGCGTTACGGTCACTATAAAAGTTTTGGTGGCTGGTATCTCAGCATGGAAATCAGTCGCAAAACCAAAGGAGCCGCGCAAGCGTTCCGCATATTGGGAGAGCAATGCAAAGGAGTAAGCAATGATCTTCCCACATTTATTTCGCCTTGGATAGATGGTAAAAAAGCAGTGATGGCCGCTTCTTCAACCTTAACCAAAGAAGATGTTGTTTCACTGAGCGAACATGAAAAAGAATGGGACGAAATATTTCACGAGATACATACAGCCGTAGATGCCGTTGCCTTTCAGGATGGGCATATTGATTACGGCGAGTTGGAAGATTTCTTTTCCATTAATAAAAAACTCGCAGATAAATATTCAATGCAATGCTGGACGAATGCAGAAACTTTCGACCGGGATATGCCTATAAAGTTTTTTCCTATAAAGTTTGAAAAGCTGAAATTAAAGCTGGACGCGGCTCGCAGAGCAGATTATGATAAAGCTATTACGTTCGAATTTTCACATTTCATGAGTCCACAGTCGGCTTATTTGCAAGCCGGCCATTTATATAACAGGTATAACGAGTACCTGGAAACGTTGAGATAAAATAAAAAAATACGGATGAAAAATTACGCAGAGAAGTACAAGAATGAGTTGTTGCAAAGCATTATGCCTTTTTGGGAAAAGAACTCTCCTGATAAACAACATGGAGGTTTTTTTAGTTGCCTGGATCGTGAGGGGAATGTATTCGATACAGACAAATTTATGTGGTTGCAGGGACGGCAGGTTTGGACATTATCAATGTTGTACAACGAACTGGAAGCAAATGAGCGCTGGAAAGAAATGGCCATTAATGGTGCTGAATTTATATTAAAACATGGACGTGATGAAAAGGGTGACTGGTATTTTTCTTTGGACAAAAGCGGAAAACCATTAGTACAACCCTATAATATTTTCTCTGATTGTTTTGCGAGCATGGGGTTGGGTGCGTTGTATAAAATAACAGGCAATGATGAATATGGGGATGTCGGTTACAGCACATTCAAACGAATAATAGAACGTCAGGAGAATCCAAAAGGCAAGTATAACAAGGCTTTTCCCGGCACCCGCCCACTAAAAACTTTTGCCCTGCCAATGATATTGAGTAATCTTTCATTGGAATTGGAGCATATTGTTGGCACGCCAACAGTAGATGAATTGATTGATAAAGTGGTGCATGAAGTGATGGAAGTTTTTTATCAGCCTGATACCGGTTTGATCATGGAAAGTGTATGTCTTGACGGATCCTTTTCTGACAGCTTTGAAGGGAGGCTCGTAAATCCTGGTCACACAATTGAAGCCATGTGGTTTATGATGGATATCGCTTTTCGCAGGGGAGATAGTTTGTTGATGGAAAAGAGCATAGACATTGCACTGCGTGCACTTGAGTTTGGCTGGGATCATGACCATGGCGGCATACTCTATTTTAAAGATATTTTGAATAAGCCCCCACAACAGTTGGAATGGGATCAGAAATTATGGTGGGTGCATGTGGAAGCGTTGGTGTGCATGGCAAAGGCTTTTGCTTATACCGGGAACAGACGTTGCCTGCAATGGTTTGAAAAGCTGGATGCTTACGCGTTTTCGCGTTTTTCAGATCCACAGTATGGCGAGTGGTTTGGTTATCTTAATCGCCAGGGAGAACCTTTGCTTACTTTAAAAGGAGGCAAGTGGAAAGGTTGTTTTCATGTGCCAAGAGGATTGTACAAAGTATATGAATCGCTGAAAACCGTTGCTGTTGAAGCATAGGAATTGTTTTGAAATTTTGTTTATGCAGAAATATTGTTTTTCCCTTTTATTCATGTTACTAACGCTGTCTGGTTATGCGCAAATTCGTTATTACGATTCGGAGAATTTTCCCCTTATCGGAAAACTAAGCGACAGCACTGAAACACGCTATGAGCGACTACCTGCATCATTGAAGCAAGTATGTCGCCAACCGGTGTGGGATCTGGGTAAAAATACATCAGGACTGGCACTTCGTTTTCGTACCAACAGCACAACCATCGCGGCTAAATGGGAAGTGCTTGCTGATAACTATATGAATCATATGACGGCGACAGGAATAAAAGGTTTGGATCTATATGCCTGGACAAATGGGAAATGGCAATTTGTGAATACTGCGCGGCCCACAGGTAAAAACAGCCAGCAAACAATCATCTCCAACATGCTGCCAACAGAGCGGGAATACCTGCTTTACCTGCCATTGTACGATGGGTTGGTTGATTTGCAAATAGGAGTTGACTCAACAGCAATTATCGAAAAGCCGTTGTTGAAAATTCCGTCCACAACAAATCCCATTGTGTGTTATGGCACCAGCATCACCCAAGGCGGCTGTGCCACAAGGCCCGGAATGTCTTACACCAGTATTCTTGAACGAAAGCTGAATCGTGAAGTGATCAACCTTGGCTTCAGTGGAAATGGCAAGTTGGATTATGAGATTGCAGAACTGATGGCGCAACGCACCGATGCAGGACTTTTCATTCTTGATTTTATCCCCAACGTAACGCTTGAACAGGTGCAGGATAGAACGGCAACATTCGTACAAAAATTACGTGAGCACAATCCGGAAATACCCATACTTCTTGTAGAATCGATTCTTTTTCCGCATTCTGCGTTTGATGTGCAGATGTACAAAACTGTAACAGACAAAAACAAAGCATTGCGAAAAGAATACGACGACTTGTTACGAAAGGGATACAAAAATATTTATTATCTCTCCGCCGGAAAACTGATTGGCACTGACGGTGAAACTACAGTCGACGGTATTCATCTTACTGATCTTGGTTTTACACGTTTTGCAGATGAACTGCAAAAGAAAGTCAGGCAGATTATCAGGTAAATAAATAATCAATAACAAATCCACAAAACATCTTTGGTCAACATTGAAGTTTTTTGGAACAATAATTCCGTTTTAGAATGGCAAGATTAAATTTATTAGAAGAAACCCGTTTTGAGAAAGTACCCGTTAAAGTATTTTCCAACCAGGGTGATGCTTCGGCAAATGTTGCGAAGCGCATAGCCACTATCATTCGACAAAAGCAAGCTGAAGGCAAAACAGCCGTGCTGGGTTTGGCAACAGGTGCCACGCCGGTAAAAGTATATAAAGAGTTGGTCCGTCTTCACAAAGAAGAGGGTCTTAGCTTTAAGAATGTTGTAACCTTCAATCTGGATGAATATTATCCAATGAATCCAGCTGCCGATCAGAGCTATGTTAAGTACATGAACAAAAATCTCTTTGATCATATCGACATGCCCAAAGGGAATATCAATATTCCGGACGGCACATTGCGTGAGGAAGAAATACCTGCATTTTGCGAAGCCTACGAACAAAAGATCTCCGACCTCGGCGGGCTTGACTTACAGATAATGGGTATAGGACGTACAGGGCACATCGGTTTTAATGAGCCGGGTTCAGCGCCCAATTCCGGCACAAGGCTGGTTATTTTGAATGACCTCACTCGTCGTGATGCTTCACACGAATTTGGCGGAAAAGAAAATGTACCGGCAAAAGCTATCAGCATGGGTGTGGGCACCATTTTCAAAGCAAAGGAAATAATCCTGATGGCGTGGAACGAGAAGAAAGCAGAGATTGTAAAAAAAGCAGTCGAAGAAAATATGTCTGCCGACATTCCCGCAACCTATCTTCAATTGTCTGACAACGCCGAGTTTGTACTGGACAAAGAAGCCGCATCACTGTTGACGCGTTTTGATTTGCCGTGGTTGGTACGCGATGTTTTATGGACAGATGAATTAATAAAAAAAGCTGTTGTCTGGTTGTCCCTCAATGTAAACAAAGCAATTTTAAGATTGACGGACGAAGACTACAACAATAATGGCATGGCGCAGCTAATTGCAGAAAAAGGAACAGCCTATAGCATCAACATAAAGATCTTTAATGAACTGCAACGCACCATTACGGGCTGGCCCGGTGGCAAGCCAAATGTAGACGACTCCAGCAGGCCGGAACGTGCAGTGCCCGCGGTTAAAAATGTAATACTGTTTTCTCCGCATCCGGATGATGATGTGATTTCGATGGGCGGAACTTTTATACGACTTGCAGATCAGGGACATAATGTGCATGTAGCATACCAAACATCAGGGAATACTGCAGTATGGGATGAAGATGTGTTGCGGTATCTTGAATTTGCGTCGGACTATGCAGGAGCAATAGGAGAAAATAAAAACAACACTGATAAAATTTACAACGAGGTCAGGACTTTTTTCAAAACCAAACGTCCCAACCAAACCGATCCTGAAGTAATACGCACCATAAAGGCATTGATACGTAAAGGCGAAGCTATTGCAGGTGCCCGTTTTGTGGGGTTGCCAGATGCAAACATACATTTCCAGGACCTTCCTTTTTATGACAGATCCAAATTGTCAAAGGACATTTCTTTTGAAGATGATATACAACAAACAATAGCGTTGCTTCGCAGTGTAAAGCCGCACCAGGTATTTGCTGCAGGCGATTTTGCTGACCCACACGGAACGCATAAAGTGTGTTTTGACATTTTGTTCGAAGCACTTAAACGCCTTTCCAAAACGGATGATTGGGTAAAAGATTGCTGGCTGTGGCTATATCGCGGAGCATGGCACGAATATCCAATTCATGAAGTGGAAATGGCGGTCCCTCTTTCCCCACAGGAAGTGAAACGCAAGCGCCTGGCTATATTCAAACATCAGTCGCAAAAAGATCTTCCTGTTTTTCCCGGAGATGACCCGCGCGAGTTCTGGGTACGCGCTGAAGACAGAACAAGTGAAACGGCTGCGCTATACCGTAAGCTGGGGTTGGCAGATTATGAAGCAATTGAGGCCTTTGTAAGAATGCGTTTTTGATGCACTTGTGATATTGTATTTAAAAAGTCGGGATGCTCTATTCGAAGCGCTGAGTTGCATAAAAAGATTTGAGTGCAATAAATAAAATAAAAAAGACAGCCAACAATGTTGACTGTCTTTTTTCGTGAACCGGATTGGCTTCGAACCAATGACCTTCCCGATTAGGATCGGGATGTTCTTTTCGAAGTACAAATTCAACAATTAAATCTATTTTTTGATCTCGTGTAAGATTTTCAGAAGTAGATTCAACTGTCCGAAGTTTAATTGTAAGTCCTGGTGTTCAAGCTCACTAATCTCCGATGTTTGGCATGTTCCACTTTATTAATAAACTCCAAAACTTTATCTCTTCTCATTTGATCAACATTCAGTGTTATTTTGGTGCTTGGCGAGCTGATTACGATTAAGCTTTTTTTTGTCCTGTGATATAATAATATTAGGATAACTCCAAGTATAATACCGAGAATGCCACCATGGTTGATAGTTATGGCACCTATGATTACCGACATTGCAGCGAGGATAAACAGAGTAACATTACTGGTCGCTCGATTTTCGCAAGATGTTATGTGCTCGAGCATTATACTTTGATTATACGAATTCCCCCATTCGCGTTGCTCATTGCAAATACGGTGTGTTGTAAGTGTTACTGATGCGTCGGAAGACTGGGTTATAATTTGTTCGTCTGGGAAAAGGGCTAACATAAATTGGGGGTTTAGTTTAGAATGAGCAAAAAAGTGAAATTACTTTTGGTTTAAAATATATCTAAGGTTAAGCTATATAGGTTGATTGTAATAATTGACGGCAGTATATCACAAAAAAAGCGCAACTCTCGTTGCGCTATCGTGATCCGGATTGGATTCGAACCAATGACCTACTGCTTAGAAGAACACAGGTCGAATCAATTCTATCTCTGAAACCCTTGATAGGCGTGACTTTTATAATTATTAAAATATTGGATTTCCTCCGTTTTTAGCTTTTTTGGTAACGATTTTGGTAACGGGTTTAATGTATGAAATCTGCCTCTTGCAGTTATTTCATTGGGTACACCGTAATTATTGCGGACGAGGAGTCATCACTATATTCTGCCTCAATTTGATTGAATTTTTCAGATGGGGCACCTCCAAATATTATCGAAGGATCTTCACTTCTAACCTTTATATTTTGTGAAATTAAAAAATTAGTTATCTCTTTTGCAAATGCGATATTTTCTTCCTTAGAGTACGAACTGATCTGGAAGACTGCATCCTTCTTGTTTATATGAGCCCGTAGCCATCGCGTAACATTTTCGTCGAGATGTCGTTGCGGGTTTCCTTGCTGAACCGTTTGATAGTATGTGTTTCCTGTGCCGCCAATATTCATTATCCCATTATTAACCATTGGTGTGTCGACTTTCTTTCCTGAACCGGATGGCTTTGCTGGATAATTATTTACCGTTTTGGTATGATAAACTTCGACTGTTCCATTTCCATCTTTGCCCACCTCTTGTTTTATCTGAGGGTTTATCTGAGTTGCAGAATCCTTCGCAACATTACTTTGGGTTTGTTGCTGGATGGAAATTGGAGCTTCAGCTTTCTTGGAATCAAACAGACTCTTTGCCCATGCGCCTAAAGCAATGAAAAATAATGATATAAATCCATTTGTAAATTTCTTTTTATGCTGTACGAAGAAATTCATATTACAGGTTTTAGGGTTTAACTTAATTTGTTGTTACATTGCTTTCAAACATTATTAAAATGAACAAGTCCGAAGACAAAGACGATTATGTCAATATTCTAGAAATTCTTGCTTTTGTAGGCTGGGCATTGGCCATTATTTTCTTTTTTTCATAGCTTCCACACCGTTGCTTCAAATGGCCCAAAGTAATTACTTTTTAAATAGCGCCACCGCAAGAGCAACGACTGACAATACAATGGCTATCCACGCCGTTATGCGGGTGTTTTTCGCTGCTTTGATTGATTCTTTTACATTAGTCCGTTCTAATTCTTTGTCCTCTTTTTGCTGAATTTCTTTTCTGGTTTTTTCTTGATAGTAATTAACGAAAGAGCCGTATTGCTCTCTAAACTCCTGCACTTTATGTTTGTGTTCGGGCTTGACCCTCACACTGGTTCCTAAGAATGTGGAACCGATTTCAAAAATGTTTAGAACTGTTTGTATCCTATAGAACAAAATTTCCGTTTTGTCTTCTGGGAAATTAATGTCTCGGGCAAGTTGTGAAAGATTGATCGCAAAGGTTGATAACCGATCCAGTATTTTGTCCATTATTTTTGCAGCTTCTCTTTCCTGGTCTGTCATTGTTCTTTGGTTTAAGGGTTTACAGCTTCATTGCGATAATAATCCTATATTCGCCTTGCTATATCATTAATACCTGGAAGGCCAAATACTTCCTATATAATCACAACGAAAACATCTAATCTAACTACAGCTTCACTCCGAAGCGGGGGATTGGGCTAGGAGTTATTGTTTTGTGCAAACCATTGTCGTTGTCACTGTTGCGGTATATCCTCCGGCAGTTGATGACGCTGTACTTTTGGCTGCATTCTCTACATCTCTTGCTTGAGACTCGGTCAAATCACAAGGCGTCGTTGTGGATGATGTGGTTTGTGGATAGCCTGCAATACTTGGCGAAACAGTTGTTTTCTGTGTGTAGATACATTTCCAGCAATAAGTCTTTTCAAGTGGATTCGACTTGCTACAAGCAAGAGTCAGCACTAAAAGGGGAAGAGTTAATTTTTTCATTATTTAAGGGTTTATAGTTTTACACCAAAGCCGATTGAAAATCCATTTATGGTCGTATTTATATTGGTCTTATAACCATTCGTACCGCGTATTTCAGATGTTGTATTAAATGAAGTAAATGATCCATGCACAAATATCCCTTGACGACTCTTGGTCCGGAATAAAATGCCGGCAGAAATTTCTGTAAATAGCCCCCCATTAGTTTGCGTGATAGTGCTATAATAAGCCTTTTGATCGCTATAAATATCTATCCCTATTTTGCCGGAAACATATGGATTGGCTTTCTTTTTTGTCGGACTAAGCCCGAGTTCCAAATAGGCCGGTACATGAGCGCCGGAATATCCTTCATGCTGAAAAAGGCCAAAACCAAAACCCATATTTGCACCATTCTTAAATTGACCTCCAAAGGACCCAAAAAGTCCTATTGATGGTGAGGAATTGTCAAATTTTATCATTCTTGGGTTGATAATAACATATGGAGGCTTTCCCTTCTTTTTTGCTGTAGTTTTTTTGGTTGTTTGAGCGAAGCTGCATGCAAGAGATAGCAATGCAGCAAGCATTAGGGTTAATTTTTTCATGAGTCTAGTTTATGGGTTCGTGGTTTGTTTATCTAACTGTTACCAATTGTCTTTATTGGTGGCAACCACGTTCTTTATCATTGACGATTTTAAATCAGAGATTAAGACTTTGATATCTCGGTCCATTTGGAACAAATAATAATTGAAGGTTTTCTGATACGAGATACCCATTGTCTTTTTGGTCGTGTTTATCATCTCTTCACAAGCGCCATAATCAGGTATTTTGTTACCACTGCCTGTATACTCGCCTGAATGATAGAAATTGGTTATTTCATATTTGTATCTGCCATCTTTTAGGTAAATAGAAATAGTATAATTGATGTAACCGCTGGGGTAATTCGCGCCCAACGCCTTATGATAAACTTGCATCAGCGCCTTTCCAATAATTTTTCCACTTTCCTTATCTTCCATCTGAACAACATTCAGAGATGATTTATAAGCTTTTGCAAACCATTCCCTGGCTCTGGAAAAGAGTTCTTGTTTAGTGATTGAACTGTCTAAAAACACAACTTCAGAATAGTTTATCTTTTTTGTTTCGCTGTCGATAGGAAGATTTGGAGTCTCTTTTTGCGCAAAACAATGCGTTGAGATAAATAGACCAAACAAAAAAAACATTTTTTTCATGCGGCTAAGTTTAGGGTTTTAAGTTAATTGTATAAGGCTTTTAATTATTCCACGACACTAAGTTCGTTTGGTTTGTAAACGCCAGTTACTTTGAAAAGGCGCCTTACATTATCAATCGCTATCTGAAACGGAGGATAACAATAACGCCCAGTTTGTGCTCCTGTCTCATATTTCATTGTATTATCACTGATGCAATCAAAAACACCAGTTGTTTGGTCATCATTCTTGTAAAAAAGTCTCTTTATCCAGAGGTCATTATCTTTTTCAATCAAATAAACACTTCCAGGGGTAATCTGCTTGTCATAAATTTCCCTTATGCCAATAATTGCTCCTGCTGGATAATTAGGCACCATACTATTGCCGCTGATTCTTAAAGCATACTGGCTACCTTTAAATAATTCACTTACGCGCAGGACTCCTTCATTCTTTCTTACTGGTAAAATTTCTCCAGTATTATATGTTCCAGCATGAGCTCCGATTTCATAATACATAAGGGTATCGGGTTTAGGTTCGGAATTTTTATTTTTTCTACGGGTTTTGATATAATCGCTTTCGTTATTAGCACTTGAGTTTGCTACCTCTTCAACAAACAGGCCCTTTTTGGTGAAAAAGTTAATCAATTTTTGGTTGTCCTCCGTTTTTGGTTTCCCTTTTCCAAACTCCCATTGCCCAATTCTGCTTTTGGGAATGCCTATTTCATCAGCAAGACCTTGCTGACTTAAATTTAATTTAATTCGTAACTCTTTGATATTCATTAGATAATTAAATTGATTAAAAAATTAATCAAAAAATTTGGATTTGATTAAAAAGTTAATCATCTTTGATATGTCAAACAAACGGCAACCAAACATACAAAAAAATGGAAAGCAACCTAGCATTAAGGAAGGAGAAAAGTGTGCGGCTTTCGAGGGATGAATTGAAAAAGTTGAAGGCATACCGTAAGGGGTTCAACACAGCCATTAGCTGTGCCGAGGCAATAGGTATTCCAAGAACCGTTTTGCTGCGAATCCTTCTTGTTGGTTCTGGATCGCCTGATAATATTTCCAAAGTAACTGAAGCCATTGGTTCAGCAAACAAATGAGTTCAAATCCAATTGAGCAAGAATTTTTCAAAATAAAATAATTATGGATCAAGCCGCTTCAAACAGATTAAATGCAATCGAGGCTTTTTGCCATGAAGTTCTTAAAGAATGTCACTCATTAAGAAGAGAATTGAGGCTGGAGGGTGTGTCTACACCAACCAGTAAAAAAAATCCGCTTAGCCAGGAAAAGGTTATGAAAATCCTTGCACAACGCAGGAAGCGGATGAGTAAAAAAGTAGTTCATTAAAATCATTTCAACCTAAACCAATGGAAAAAGAACTTATCACAATCGCTCAACATCTCATCGCAATTGTATGTGTATGCTCTGTAGTTTTTGCGGCGATGATTGGCTACGATCCAATTCTTTCAAAGAAAGCGCGAGAGTTTAGAAAGAAGCAAAAAAACTTACCCAAATGCTACAAGAATTAACACCGCAGCAGCTTTTGGAATTCCAGATAAAACATTACGAAGAGAGGTTGAAAGAGTCGACGAAGGTAAAGGAGCGAATGTTTTTACGAGACGAATTGCACCGAATTAAAAAATATTCATAGGCAAGCATTTCTACGGTTTAGGATTATTGGGGTTAAAGGCCCCGCTTATTCAAAGTGGGGCTCATTTTTAAAATTCAAACATCATGATACATTTTATCAGAGCATTCTTTCTAAAGATGTTTTGGGGCAAAGAAAAATACGCGTTTGACGAAAGAGACATCTACTTATAAAAATAGTTAGTGAAGGCACACTACTCAAAAAATGCTTAGTTCTTTTTCTCAGAATATCGAAAGCACGGCCGGAGTGGAAACCGGCCAAATACAGAAGTGGCTGAATGGCTTAAGCGAGAAATATATCAGAGCGAATTCGCAGCACAAGGACAAAGCGAATAGTAATGATTGATCTTAATGCAGGTTCGAATCCTGCCTTCTGTTCAACCATTTACACACGCAGAAGTAAGAGCGACCTTACGAGTAACATCAAAACAACGGATTAGCTACCCGGATTCTGCAGGATCGTTGAAATGTTATGTGGACAAAGCAAAAGCGGCATGACTGCAAAACGAGTCTATTGTTCGATCAAAGTGCCGCTCAGATTATCATAAGCAAACAAAAACGAATGGGTCAGGAGAGAGACCCAACAACAAAAAACTCAGCAGTTGCAATTAGCGTCTGCAAGCTTATCGGTAACTAAAAACTGTCATCATGAACAGCAACGGAGTGGAGATATCAAAAGAGCAAGAGAAAGCTATCCATAAGATCAAAATCATATCAATCGGTTTAGACAATGCGGTTTACGGTATTGATAATGCGAAAAATCAGGATGAGGTACAAGACTGGATTCGCGTTGCGAAATGCTTTCTCGAAAATTACTCACTCGAAAAATAACTACTCATAGCCCAGAGAGTATAATGAATGGCAAAAGGTTGACATAGGATGATGCGTTTTTTCGTTCAGAATTCAATTTGTGTCGCACATCTTATCAGACCTACTAAAAAACAAGCGCCGCGGTGATTGTGGCGAACATTCATCGCGGCTTATTTAAGACAATCGACATGGCAACATTTACCAAAGTAGTTGAAGCACCAGGAAGCACCACACAGCTTGAGATTATGTGTCAGGCAAAAACAGCTGAGGCAGCAAACGAATTGGACTATGTTGATTTTGACGTATTCGCTTTGGTAGAGAATAAACGTGTTGCGGAAATATCACTACAACTAAATGAATTGGGTGTGCTCGAACAGATAATCGACAAGATTGATTGGAGAGACATCTGACGATAAATAAAAAAGCGCTGTTGCAAGCAGCGCTTAAAAAATAAAAAACTAAAAATCAAAGGTATGAGTATTTTATCAATTAGGCCAGCAGTTAGAGGAGGTAGCAAAGGAATATTTGGAATAGCTGGCGTATCTGGATCGGGAAAAACATATAGTGCATTAAAGATTGCAAGGGGCATGGTTTCCCATCCTTCAAAGATTGGGTTCTTAGATACCGAAAACAAACGCGGATCACTATATGCAGACATATTGGATGGTCCTTTTATGATCGCGGATTTATATCCACCATTCTCGCCTAGAAGATACAGCCAAGCAATAAAAGAATTTCAGGACGCCGGTGTTGAGGTTTTAGTGATCGATGGCGTTTCTCATGAATGGGAAGGTGAAGGCGGTTGTGATGATATTGCAAATGCACCGCTACAAGCTGGCAAGAAAATGGCAAACTGGATAGGTGCCAAAAGAGAACATAAAAGTTTCATGAATACACTTCTTCAATGTAACATGAACATTATTTGTTGTATTCGCGCCCGCGAAAAAACAGATTTTAAAGATCCTTCCAAGCCGGTTTCATTAGGCATTCAGCCAGTATGCGAAAAGAACTTCATGTTCGAAATGACTGCTTCACTTCTTATGGAGAATGAAGGCAAAAAACAAACCTTCTTGAAAATGCCTTCCTTTTTTCACTCTGTCTTTGGAAACGGTAATGGCTATTTAGGGGAAAAGGTCGGGAAAGGAATAATTGAGTGGATCAATACAGGTGAAAAAGAAGATCCCGCAATTACAAAGATTAAATCAGAAATGCTAATGGCTTGCGAGTTTGGACTTGCAGGAGTTATAGCGATCTGGAATACATTGAAGCCTGCTCAGAAAAAGATACTGGAAGCTCACAAAAATATGTGTAAGGAGTCCGCTGAGGAATATGAACGCCAGCAGAAGCAGGCTGAAGAAACTCCTCAAGAAGGCCTAAGACAAACCCTATCCGAAAACGGCGCGCATAAAGTTGAATTACCATAATGAGCAGCATTTACAAAACATTCAACATTGATGAGCTGCAAGAGTTGCAAAGCAATTTCTTGATCAACAGTTGGAGTTATTCAAGAGTAACCAGCTTTGCCAGGAATGAGAAGGCATTCGAGATGCAATACATCTTTGGATTATTCAGCCGTAACTCCGCTACAACAATAGCTGGTCAAGCCTACCACGAAGCGTTGCAATACTTCTTCTTAAGTAAAAAGAACGGAAAGGTTTTGGACTTGGTAGAACTGGAAGCATCAGCCTTTCAATACATCGAAGGAGTTCCGGCAAATCGTTGGAAAATTCAAAAGACAACACCAACAATTGACGATTGTAAAGAGAAAGCGCTTAAAACAGTCTCAGCCTTGCTACGAAACTTCATTGGTGAGATCAACACATACTTAACTGACATCAAAGAAATCATTGAGGTAGAAGTTAATTGTGAGGAATACGTTGCTGTGAACGGGGTTGATATACCTCTTCCTTGTAATGCGCGAATAGACTTAGTTGTCAAAACAAACTCCGATAAAATCGCCGTCATTGACCATAAGTCAAAATCGGCGTTTACAAGCGAAGAAGAGATGGCGTTGTCCATCGGTAATCAGGCTATCACTTATGCATTGTGCTACGAAGAGAAAACCGGGATAGTAGTTGATGAAGTTTGGTTTGTTGAAAACAAATTTTCTCAGAACAAAGACAAGTCAGCTCAGTTGAATCTTTTCAGGGTTGAACTTGATATCAATACCAGGAGACTTTATGAAGCTCTGCTTTATGAACCATTGAAAAGAATGATCTCTGCTGTGAATGATCCAGATTATATATACCTGATCAATGATTCGGACAATTACGTTGACATGGCGGAACTGTACGACTTCTGGGCGAGAACAATGATCTCGGAGGTAGAGGATTTTAATGTTGAGGCATCAAAGAAAGATCTTGTATCACGGCGCCTTAAAAAGATAAAAGACTCTTCGGTTGAAATGATCGCTCCGCAAGTGATCAGAAAATTCAAAGACAACGCTGCATCATTTATTCAATACGACTTAAGCGATAAAAACATGACACAAGCTGAAAAAATTGAACACGTACTGAGAAGCTTCGGTACAATGGTAAAAGTGGCCCACATTTTCGACGGCTATTCAAGCAACACTTATTTGCTAGAAGTTTCTGCCGGTGTAAAAATATCATCTATTTACTCTCACCGTTTGGACATTGCAAACGCATTGGATGTTGCCAACGTACGTATTTCAAACGAGATGGTTGTATTTGAAGGAAAGTCATATTTGGCAATTGAATTCTCAAAGAAAAGAGAGCGTGACCTTCTCTACAACGTGGAAGAGCTTCGTGGTAGGAAAATTCCTATCGGAAAAGACAATTTCGGCAACGTGATTTTCTGGGATCAAGACAATCATTCTACACCTCATATTCTGACTTGCGGTGCTACAGGTAGCGGAAAGTCCGCACTGTTGATATCTATTATCAACTATGCTTTAGAAACTGATATCGATGAGATCATAATCCTTGATCCTAAATATGAGTTCCGCAAATACCACGATCAAAACAGGGTTTTCGTTTACAGCGAGATCATAGAGATCGAAGAACAAATGGCTAACCTGGTAACTGAAATGGAATCTCTCGTTAGAACAGGCAGGAAAAAAAGAACACTGATTGTGTTCGACGAGTTCGCAGATGCCCTCGCTCAATCTCGTAAAGGAGCAGAACTCGATATTAAAGAAATGGTTGAGGTTGGTCGTTATGCTCCAAAGAAAGGCCCGTTTGGTTTAATGATCGAAGGAGAGCCTAAGATGAAACTACAGACGACAGGCCAATATAAATCCCTTGAAGAGAACCTGAGAATCCTTGCACAAAAGGGTAGATCACTTGGTTATAGAATTATGGCCGCTACTCAACGCGCATCAGTAAAGGTTATCACCGGTGACACTAAAGTAAACTTTCCGGTTCAAATATGTTTTCGCGTTCCAAAAGAAGCTGACTCCCGTGTTGTAATTGATGAGGCCGGCGCAGAGTCTTTGGCTGGATATGGTGACGGGTTAATTAAGTCGCCAGAGTACCCTCAAACAGTGCGCTTCCAAGCTTTTTATAAACCTGAATAATTTTTTCATATGTCTGATAAATGTTTATTCCCAGGCTGCAATCGCCATCCGCAAAAGAACTCCTACTGCATAGGACATCGCATCTACGCATCAGGAACAGAGGTTAAAATGCCCAAAGAGCCAAACAAAGTTTCGGACAAGATGAAGGACATTAAGAAGGCGCTAAAAAGTCTTTATCCAGCATTTCTTAAAAGCCGGCCGGTCTGCAAGATCAAATCACCGGTACGCACTCATAAAGCGGATGTGGTGCATCATGACTCCGGAAGAGATGCAGATACAATTCTTGATCAAAGTACGTGGGTGGAATGCTGTGCGCCTTGTAATGGCTACGTTGAGGAGCACGATGCCTGGGCAAGAGAAAGAGGTTTTAAGAAATCAAGGCACCAAAAGAAAACACCAGCAGATGTCGCTTGACAACTTCATAGAGATCGGCAAGATACACGCGAAGCAATTCATGAATGATGAGGACACTTACAGAGACTTCCTGAATACAAGCGAAAGCGGATTGAATATGATGGTCGCAGTTTATGAAAGAATGGTAGGGCTTGGACAAATGGAAAGGATTGAAAGATTAGAAAGGCAATACAAAGAGGAAATATATGCAGATGCTAAGGAATGGAGCAAGGATCAGACAAAAGAAACATTGATCAAATTCTCAAAAGCCCTTTGGGCGCTAAGACAATTGATTTACTTAATTCAAAATAAATAAACACAATGGACAAACTACTCTTTCAGGACAGCCCAGAAAACAATCGGGTGCAATTTCTAAAAGATAACTGCGATATGATTGAAGAGGTCGGCTACATGCGCAGGTTTACTCAAGAAGAACTTACGGAAAAGAAAGAGCGCCTTTCGACGGTGGCAATTGAGATTAATGACATCGAGGATGAAAAGAAAGTGGAGACAGACAAGTTTAAGGTTCGGCTCAAACCACTCGATAGGGAAAAGGGTGTTCTATTAAAACATTTAAAAAACAAAACGGAATATGTTAAAGAACCGTGCTTCAAATTCCTGTTTCCAGACGAAGGGATGGCTGGATTCTACAATTCAGCTGGAGAGTTAATAAGCAGCCGTCCATTACTTGCTGAAGAGAGACAAAAGGTTATTCCGTTTAGAAAAACCGGTACCGGAAACTGATTTAATCATTTTAAAAAATAAAAAATCATGGATGACAAAAAAATCGTTGTAAATGTAGTTGACAATGGAACAGGTGCAAGTCTTACAATTCGGGAAGGCGATGCTCCTAACATTCTTGAAACAAAACCTCCAATTGCAACAAATCTTTCCGGGGTAATTGGAAGCCCTGTTGAGTTTTTGACCAAACGTATTTCCGAAGGTGATCAGATTAATCAAAAACGCTGTCATGTGATAGTTGACCGTGCAAATGTGTCCATCACGTTGAATACAAATGAAAATGATGCTTATCTGAAAGGAACAGTGAAAGGTAAGTTGGAAGAGCATCCAAAGTTTGTTGAGTTCGGTATTAACAAAGGCAAGAACTGGCAACCTCACGATCTTGGACAATTTTTCAAAATGAACCGTGCGTTCTTCTTCGACCAATCAGAGAATATGACATTGGTTACAAAGTTGAAAAATTTCAGCGCTGACATCAATACGAAAGTGGAAAAAGAGAAAAATGAAAATGGCAGCTTTAAAGACAATTATTCTGCCGTTGTTATTAGCAATGTACCTCCTTCTTTCAGCCTTAAAATTCCTGTTTTTAAAGGTGTGCCGGCAGATACCATTGAAGTTGAATTTTCTGCCTCAATCAATGGGAGAGAAGTTTCTCTTCAGTTGTTCAGTCCTGGAGCAAACCAACTACTTGAAGACTTGAGAGATCAGTTGATCGACGAAGAAATCAAACAAATCAAGGACTTGGCTCCAGATATCGCAATTATCGAGCAATAATATTTACTAACAATCTAACCCATTAAAATGAAAACAATCGTACCCTTTGATACATCCTGATCGATAGCAGGTTCAACCTATCGTAAAATTTTTCCAAACAAATAAATAGCTGACATGGAGAAACAAACACGGCACCTGGCCGGTGGAACGGCCACCATAGATTTTCTGGCCTCGCGCAATACAATGGTGAAGCCGGTAATCGTAAAGGAGACGAAAGACTATTACGAAACCGCAGATGGAAAGCAATATGTGAAAGACACTTTCAATCGTCTGTTCAAGCCTCCGAAAGGAAAAGTAAAACCCCGGCACAAAGGAGACAATCCGGATAAAACAAAGGATTGGATGAAATGAAGAAAACAGAATGCATATGCCACGAATAAGAACGATTAAGCCAAGGTTTTGGGACGATGTAAAACTGGCAAAAATTAGCAGAGATGCAAGATTGGTTTTCATAGGCATGTGGAATTTTTCAGATGATTTGGGTGTGATTGTAGCAGAATCTATCTGGCTTAAGTCAAAGATCTTTCCTTACGATGTAATACAGGTTCAACAGTTTGAAAAATGGTTAGAGGAGCTTGTGAAACATGGATTTATTAGTCTGCTATCTTATAAGAATGATAGATTCTATTATCTGCCAAACCTCACTCGGCACCAGGTAATTAACCGACCAAATTTTGATGATGTAAACATTCAAAAGGCAGACCTGCAAAAGCTTTTAGAAGATTCACTGAATAATCATGGAACAATCAATGAAGGATCAGTGCAGGAAAGGAAAGGAGGGGAAGAGGAAAGGAAAGGAGAAGAAGGAGCGCAAGCGCCGGGTGAGGAAGGAGAAGGAATTAAGGGTACTACAAAAAATAATTCCTCAAACAACCAAAGTTTAAAATCAGTTCCAGGGACTCCGCGCAAAATTTCGAATCCTTTTTCTGAAAGTTTTCTGGATCGGTGGGAAGATTGGAAGGAATACAAGAAAACAGAATTTAAGTTTCAATACAAGAGTGAGAAAAGCGAACAGGCAGCATTAAGTGAATTACATGCCATTTCAAAAGGAATTGAATCGGACGCAATCCTAATCATTCAGCAAAGTATGGCAAAAGGATGGAAAGGATTCTTTCCGTTAAAAAATCTAAGCAATGGAAACTCTCAACAACAATCTACAGGTGGTGCACGCGAACGGCAAACAAGAGCTAGCGAAGAGATGTGGGATGAAATTAGAGAGCTTCAAGAACTTAACGCCCGAAGATCAGGATCTAATAGTTCTGAAATATTCGGCACCAGCGTTTCTGCATCTGACAGACAATGAAAAGGTTGAATTCTGTGCTTCAATTCTGAAAAGAGCGTCCGTAATAACAGGGTGGGCGGTGCCAGAAAAAAAAGAAGATCGTCAGCTACTTTACCTCGAATTTACCTCGTTCATGAGCGAATCATTCAAGTTGTTCAATGCGGAAGAGGTGGCTTACGCTATGCGCAAATATGGAACTGGAATTAAAGATTGGGGGAAGTCGTTAAATCTGTCTTTGGTCCGTGAGGCATTGGATGAATACCAGGAAGAAAGACTTCGGGCAAGTCGAATCGAAGAACAGGAAAAAACAAAGCCTTTACAACTCACTTCTCCTGTGCTTGAAGAAATTAGTATGAATGAGTGGGTTGAAACTTCACGCAACGCGTTTCTGAGCGGCCTAGTTTCAATTGAATTACTTCCCGTGGATGTTTACTCCTTTCTGGAAAAAGAAGGGCTTATTAAGCTCGACAACGCGAAAAAGAAATTGATGAAAGAATCAGTTTCGAAAATGGTAGAGGCGAGAATAAAAACTGATATCGAATTCGCCAAGTACATCAAGACTATTGACCAGGAGCAGTATATCAGAAATCTCTGCAAAAAACACGCGCTGGCAGAATACTTTGAAAATACGCGTGAAACCAAATGAACTATAGCTTGGAGAAGACTAACGCAAATGCTTGCCTTAAAAAAGCATTTACTAACTAACAAATCATCAGAAGATGGGAACAATTAATGAGATCAGAGCGGGATGAAAAAAATGCACTAAGTGCAAGGAGACAAAAGAGCTCAAACAATTCAACCGGAAAATGACTTCACCGGATAGTAGGTCTGCAGAGTGTAAAACCTGCTTACATGGACGGTACCTGGTGAAGAAGGCAGCGAGAGTACAAGATCAAATGTTCAAATTTTATTAGCATGAAACATCAAAGCATAATTACGCAAATCATGACGGCTCACCGCTTCGACAAGAAGGAGAATCCTTCATGGCCTGATCATCCAGCAGCGCAAGCTGGAAAGGTAAGTATCGAAGTAGGAGAGCTGATGCAAGCCGCAAACGATTTCAAATATCATCGAGGGAAGGAAAAGGATGAGCAGGCGGACCAGATCAGGAAGATGAGGAAGGAGGCAATTGAAGTAGCGGTGAAAGCAATCCGCTTTCTTGAAAGCTGGGAAGATAAATGAAGATCGACGCTCAAAATATTCTTCTCAACCAGCTATTAGCTGAGAATCCGGGTATCACCCTCAAAGAGTTCTTAGAGATCATCACGGAGATAGATGCTATTACACAAACTGAAAATTATGCAGCAAGATTTATTCAATCTAAATCCCATTACGCCGAAGAAGCCTGAACCAGGTATGCGTTGCAGAAACTGCAAGCACATCTACAAGCACCAATATGGAAAGATGTTCTATTGTAGAAAGCAGCGGCAGAAGAATACTGCATACGGGAATAAGAAAATAAAGGCTAATGATGCAGCATGTCCAATGTTTGAAAAAAAAGAGAATTATGGAAAATGAAATCTGGAAATCAATTGTGGGATTTGAAAATTATTATGAAATCAGCAATATGGGGAGGGTGAAAAGGAAACAAGGTTATGTATATGCTGGTTCTGGTAGATTTCGCGTGCAAAAAGAACATATCAGTTATGGGAAAAACAAGGATGGTTATCGAGAAACCATGATTACTGTTATGCCATACAGGAAAAATCACCTCATACATCGTCTTGTTGCTGCCGCATTCATTCCTAACCCTAATAATTATCCTTGCGTCAATCATATCGACGGAAATAGGGCTAATAATCATGTTGAAAACTTAGAATGGTGCACTATTGCCATGAACAATCAGCATGCTCATGATACCGGATTAAATAAAACCAGAAGGGGGTACAAATGCAAACCACAAGATCATAAGTCATTGCGAAAGGCTGTCAATTATTTTGATGTCAACGGGAATTTCATACAACAGTTTGCCTCTAGTTGTGAAGCTTCCAGAATATTAGGCATTAGGCAAAGTGCCATTTCACAAGCAGCATTATCAAATGTTCAAAGGCCTCGAAAATATATATTCAAATATGTCCAAGAGGAAATTATTCACGTGGGCTGAATTAAAGCAAATGGCTTGTTATGAACGTAATAAGCATCTCTTCCCTCCGGAACCTGAGAAGAAAAAGAAAGTGCCGAAAGTAGAAGCTAAGAACTTGACAGAAATGAAGCAGTCTCTTCACATCCATGGCATTCCATATGAAACCGAGCACCGCTTTTATGAATATAGGAAGTTCAGGTTTGACATAGCGATAATGGAGGGAAAGATTGCGATCGAGTATGAAGGCATCTTCTCTGAAAAGTCACGGCACACAAACGTGAATGGTTATTCGGTGGATGCCGAGAAATACAATCTGGCTCAAAGCATGGGATGGAGAGTATATCGCTACACAGCCAAGAACTACAAAAACATGATTGAGGATTTGAAAACAATAATGAATTTCTGAAATGGCCGGAAACCAAGGAAACAATCGAATTGTGTGGCAGGAATGGCAGATCAAGTTCCTGCGTGAGAATTTCCAATCAATGACCGCTGGACAGCTTTCAAATTCACTGGGAATAGCTAGAACTTCTGTTAGGACCATGTATTACAGTATGGGTCTCAGTAAGCAGGAAATGGAATACTGGACGGACGAACAAGTTGCATTCTTAAGATCTATTTACAAACTCCTTGGAGATTCGGAGATCGCGAGAATCTTTTCCGATCGCTGGCCGAAGAAAAAAGGGTGGAAGAAAAAGCACATCGAAAAAAAGCGTAGTTATCTCTTTCTAAAACGTACTCCGGATGAAATCAGGAAAATAAAGATAAAAAACATTGAGGACAGTTGTTTCAAAATATGTCCCATCAAAGCCTGGGAAACAAGAGGCGGCGGAGCACCGGAAGGAGAGATTCGATTTTGGAAAATAGCCGGCGTTAACACTCCAGTCATAAAAGTTAATAATGCATGGGTTCATTGGGCCCGTCATAAATGGATTCAAACACACGGAGCCATCAGGAAGGGAATATTAGTCGTATTCAAAGATGGCAATCATCACAATCTCGAGATCACTAACCTGGAATGCATCACACGACGACAACACGCAATCAGGAACAAAACGAAGTTCAATCAGCTTCCGGAAGATTTGCAAGCAAGCATCAAAGCCATTAATAAACTGAAAAAACAAATCAAGAAATGCGAAACAAAATGACCGACCTCGACAATCACCTATTCGAACAGCTGGAAAGATTGAAAGACCCTGAGTTATCCGAAGATGATTTTAAAAAGGAAATGCAACGCAGTAAAGGCATGGTAGAAGTTGCCAGCCAAATTATTGAAAGCAGAAAGCTGCAGCTCGATGTGGTAAAACTAGTTGGATCTGGTCGATTGCATGAAGATGAAAGTAATAAACTTTCTTGGAGCGGTTCGAAAGAATAGCTTACCCCTATCTCATAACAAAAACTCCCGAATTCAAATAAAATTTATGAAACAAGTATTAATTATCATCTTTCTCTCTATCGCTGGCTTGGCTGCAAAGGCGCAAAATCTAACAGTTGACACAACGCTTCACATTGCAAGATCTGTTTTTAAAACTATCAAAGCGGAATATGTTGGCCCATGGCGTTATAAATGGACAGCCAACGACACAACTGTTTTGACAATGGATGATGACGGCAAAATAGTTATTCATGGAGATACAGCGTTAGCTATAAAAAGGGTTATTGAAACAATTAACAGGCAGCGAGAAGAAATTTCCGATTATATAAAAATGACCATTGCGCAGGGTGATTTACTGCAATTCCTAAATAATTCAACAGCCATGTTTAGTAATCCCGAAACTGAAAAGAACTTCAACTACTATTCCAAAAAATATAAAGAGGAACTTGCCCGGTTCGAAAAGAAATATAAATACCGGCCATAAAATTGCAATGCAGGCCCGCAAACAAAAAACTCCCACTCTCAAATAAAAAAGTATGGCAACATTACAAGGCTACTTAGTAGTAAAAAAGAAACTCCAACCATATGGAAAACTGTCAGCAAGATTTGTTCATAAAGCTCCCGCGCTGGCTAAGGACGAAATATCAATCAAAATTGAATGTAACATTCCCAATGAACTTTTTTCCAGACCGCAGCTAAAGTTTAACCTCAATATTCCAAAGGAAGCTATTCCGCAAAAGGAAATAAACGCTGAGGTTGTCGGAAATATTCAGGATTTGATACAGAAAAATATGGGCATAGAGGTGACACTTGTTGCCCAATAAAATAGCAGTTCCTTTTGCGAAACAAATACTTCTAATCTCAAAACAAAAATATGTGTCCAGATAATCGTTCAATGGAACAATGGATTTCAGAAGAAACAAAACGGCGCAAAACATCATGGTGGGGGCAAGCTTGTTATATACAGCCTGTAATACATACTGAAATATTTGGAGATGGTTTACAGCTGTGTTATTTAGGAACAATTGACCAACGTCCAGATTATTGGCTCATTCGAATAGATAGTTCAATCGACGTTGAGGCCGATGATTTCGATTATGAGAAACACTTATTGTGTCCTCTTGAAGATGAATTTGGCCGATTTCCTGAAACTTGGGTAAGTGATGGTAGAGAGTTTCAAAAGTTAAAGCGTGAAAGGCATTGGGAAATATCGGACTACGAAAATTACAAAGAATACTTATCCGACAGGAAATACCCACGTCTAAATTGGCATGGTGGTCATTGGGGTACCATTGTCAATAAGGGCCTCAAGTAACACTTCCATTCTCGAAACAAATACTACCAACCGCGAAACAAAAAATCATGATCACAGACATTGAACTTGATGAAGAAATGGAGATGCCAACTCCCTGCCAACATTGTGGCAAATGGTTTGACCTCAACGATGGCCACGGCTCAGAAAAATGGCACAAAGGCATCGTTATCTGTCCCACCTGCGGAAGAGAAGAGGAAAAGGAAATTGAGCGCGATGAAGAAATACAGGATCTTAAAAATGAGCTTTCGGATGCTGAGTACACGGTTAAATCTGTAAGAAAGCAGTTGGTTGATTATGGTCTGAAAGAATATAAACAGCCGGAATTATCATCTCTACAGGTATTTTCCATTGATGAGGTTCGTGAACTGATTAATCAATGGAATGACAACCAATTTACGATCGGCAAGCTGACAGAGATCCTAAACGAGAAAGCTACAGGTATGGATGCTTCCCAGTTTTACAAACTGGAATTGATAATCGAAGATCTTCCTACATCCGAAGAGAAAAAGGAAGCGCAAGAAGCTCTAAAATCATTACCACGTGTACCGAAACACCTACAAGAGGCTTTGGACAGATTACCAACACGAACAAAAGAAACCGTATGATAACACCACGCGGATACAGCAAAGACCCTTTCTTGATGCCTGATGCAATAGTCCTCACTCTTCCTGTCGCATTCTTTGAAGATCGCGGTATGACCACGGAACAGTTTAAGGAGATGTTTGAAAGCTGCATGCAGGAAGAAGACGCTCTTTGGAATTTCCGGCTAACCAACCTACCAAAGCATGACATTGCTTATGTGTACCTGGTCTTTGACAAGCAGATTCAATACCGATGCAATTTCGTTCAGTACGAACGCAACATGGCAAAGAAGTTCTATGATGCGCCTGATGAACAGGTTCGTTCTTTTCCACCGAGCAATTGGGTGCTATTCACTGGGCCAGTAGTCAAGCCGCCGCACGAGTGGCCACAGAAAGGTTTTCAAGGATTTCGATACGCAACGACATTGTTTTGAAGCCTACTTGTTCTTATAAGACTTCTTTTTTTGCAAGTCTGCATAAACCTTTTCTCTACTTGTTCCCACTTTATCAATTGAGTTTTCAATTTGTCTTAAAGTAAGATCAGGAAAGTTTTTTTTAACGACACCCATTTCTTTCTTGTCGTTTCGGTCAATGCGTTTACTATCAAGTGCCTTTTTGTTTTTATTATCTGACATAACAAAGGATTTTCTTAAAAATACAAACCACATTCAAAAAAGTCAATATGGATGAATTTACTAAACAAAACCTGATTGCCATAGGCAGGGAAGATCTCATTCTCTTTGATGAGATAAATAAAAGCGGTTATGCTGGATGTCTGCCATCTGGCGAAATAGTAGATCGCCGTGAATTTCCAAAGGCGATACCTGTGCAGGCAAATAGCATTTTTGGAATACCACAGCCGAAAGATTGGCCTCACAGCGCCATCACTGCAAATAAAATTGTCAAAGGAGTATGGGTTGCAATTTGTACGGCAATGATTCCTGTAAAAACAGAGATTACTATGCAAGGGACCTGCAGGCAGGATGCCATCGATAAACTAAAAAAATTCTTTGAGGAGAAATAACCTATGAAAAAATCCGGCATCAAATACCAGCTACCTGACGGCAGAGTAGGAATTGCCTACAGAAAGGATCAGGCTCTCATGAAAACAGGAGAAGTAAAGCTATCCATTGACAAAAACACCCACATAGTAATGAAGCTTTCTGAACTGAAAGTAGTAGGATTCGTAGATTAAAAATACTCACAGTTAAAATTAAAGATGATGGCAAATGAAGATCCCGTTATTATGGAAAACTTAAAAGAAGGAGAAACTTATTTGTATAACAGTTGGACAGAAGAAAATCCTCAATGGGTTAAAGCTAAGATACATTTTCATTGGAGAGGACAGCCAATGGTTGAAATTATGGAAGGCTTATTAAAAGGGAAGCAGTGGTATTTATTTTCAGATAGCAAACTAAAAAGACTATGCAATTAAACATAACAAAACATCACCCGATAATTTTTTCAACTCCAATGGTTCAGGCTATTCTCGAAGGGAGAAAAACGCAGACAAGAAGGACTGTAAAATTTCCTTTAACACATCCAGAATATCTCCTGTCGATTGGAGAGAACAATGAGCCTCCACCCGTTTCTTTTTGCAAATATGGATCTGTGGGTGACATTCTCTGGGTTAGAGAAACATGGCGTCACATTCACGAAGGACATTATCAATGGAAAGCAAGTTATCCGAATAAGGAAGGCCAAGCAGAAAGACAAGGGTGGAAACCATCTATCCATATGCCGAAAAAAGCTTGTCGCCTATTCCTAAAAATAACCAACATCAGAGTAGAGAGATTGCAGGACATAAATGAACACGACGCGGAATCCGAAGGAATTGAATTGGTAGAGCACAATTGCTTCAAGAACTATGACGACAGCAATCCTTACCAATTTATACAAGACCCAATCGGTAGTTTCCGATCACTCTGGCAAAAGATCAACGGCCTGGAAAGCTGGGCGGCTAATCCATGGGTATGGGCGATTTCTTTTGAACAAATAAATTTAAATGAAAATGAAAAAATGTCCTTCTTATCCAGGGTATAGTGTAAATGAAAATGGGGAGGTTTTTAGTCATCGAAAAAGGAAACCAGCTAATATAAATAAGCCTGGCGGATCTGTTGCTTATATTGATTTTTCATGCGCAAAGAAAATGTCGCCTTGTAAAAACAAAAAAGGGTATTTACAAGTGAGTATTGCCACGGATGGGAAAATAAGGCCAATTGGTATACATGTTCTCGTTGCGGACGCTTTTATTGGGCCTAAGCCAGAGAGTAGCGTCGTACGACATCTGGATGATAACTCAGAAAATAATCATCCAAGCAATTTAGCCTACGGGTCGCATCACGATAATGCTCAGGACAGAATTCATAATAAAGGCTACAAGGCCGGAGGAGATCACAAGAATGCAAAGCTAACTTTTGAACAAGCGGAAGAAATAAGGCAATTAAGAAAGCGAAAGATTGGGACAAAGGGGTTAGCCGACATGTTTGGCGTATCAACATCTACGATTGAATCTATTATTTACAACAAATCATACCTCAAATACTAGAATTCGAGAGAGTGGAGATGCCGGAAAACTTTATTTAAATGAAGTGTCACTACGTATATGATGAAATTGCAGGAAAGGTGTTAATTCCTGGTTGTTGGGCAGTAGTTCATCATGGCAATATGAAATTTTGTGAGTGTCGGAGCGAGAAAGAGCCAACGTACAAAGACTATGAAAATCAACAATACAATAAGGATATCAGGCAGAAGGATAAAGAAATAAAGGAACTGGAAAAAGAAGTTGCGCAATTGAATCGAACAATTAAAAAACTACTTAAAATAAAATAGAAGCAATGAAGGTAAAAGACCTAAAACAACTATTGGCAGAAGCTGACGACGATCTGGACGTATTAATTCCAATGAATGGAGAATTTGATGGAATGTTCAAGCATCCATGTGTAGAAGAAAGTGGAGTAACGGAACTTGGCTTAAATGAAGATTCAGATGAAACCAAGCCGGCATTCTTACTGGTTCCCTGTGGCTTTTTTGAAGAGCATGAAGGAGTGCCACCTGAACTAAATTAAAAAGAAAAAAAGGTAGTAAATGTTTTGATATTTCAAAACATTTACTACCTTTGAGATGTGAAGGTAAGTATCAAAGTCGTGGTGAAAGGTTTCAGAATCGAGATGACGGTCTCAGTCGCTGAAACGATAACGAAGTTACTCACGAAGTTTCTAAGTTAGCCACGCGGGGGAGGTCAGCCTCCCCCTACTTTCACTTTGATAAACTTGACAAAGTAAAATTATGAAAAAATTTAAGAAGTTCAGGGATGACTTACAGGAGCAAGGGCATGCTGAAATTAAATTCAGGTTCAGCCTTGTTCACGTCGTCATTCTCATTATCCTTATTGCATGGGCCATAATGCTCTTAAAACGATGAAAGTAATAGGAACTCGCGAAGCATTCGCAAAGATGTTAGAAGAACGTGGCGTTTACAAACAGCTGGACGTTTCCCGTAGTACGGTGGCAAACTGGAAAGCATATCTTGAAAAGGGAGAAAGCATCAGCCTTGACAAGATGGAGGAAATGTTGTTGAAGTATGGCGCCACAATTGCGCAGGAAAAGGTTTGGAAGCTGTAATTACTGACAGGATTTCACACAAGTATATTCAAATCAAGTGACACAAAGTCGCGAATTAGTCACAAGTAATTTATGGTATAAGATGTGTTCGTTCTGCCTAAACTAGATTATGTGTAATATTCCAGATTTTAGACATCTTTCGTTAAATACTGATCCTCAGGTTCAGATAAGGCACTACGTGGTATTGAGTAAGAATAAAGCATCCGTTCAAAACCCATCCATTGCTGCGATTTCAGAAAATGATCCAACCAAAGCTATGGGTACTGTAAAAGAAGTTGCAAAAGAATTTTTTGGGGTGAGCATTCCTTAGCTATACCACGCTTCAATAATAGCAGCTATTTGTTCTCCGGCACCAGGAAGATCACCGTCCTTTTGAGGTGCCCATCGCCATCCAGAGTTTTCATTGTACATCATGTATCCATAGAAGTATCTGCTTTTATCACCCAGATATTTTCCTAGTGATATTTGGTACACACGGGCATAGTCTTTTAAAACGCCGTTTTGATTGACTGTGAAATACCCATTTTCGAACATGGGAGATGCGTGTCCGGATAGAACTTTCCCGTCGACAGTTACTTGCAGAGGTATGGAGGTGCGGTGGAGTATTGGTTGGGAATGTCCGATGAAATTATTAAATTTCGAAAAGACTAGTTTAAAATGATCAATATTCCAGACTTCACATACTTGAATGGCGAACTTGCGAATGACGGAACGATATTATTCTACAGTATGCCAAAGAAAAACATTCATCAATTACCAGATTGGTTTGTTTGTCACGAGGCAGGCAGTATTGCTGCTTTTGCTGCTCTGTTAAAGAAGAAATGGAATCAACCCATCGATCCTGATTTTCTTAACAACTATTTTAATAGCAGATATACGAACTAATATTTTCAGTAATTTTTGAAAATTCAATAATTCATATTACATTGCTCTCACTAATCATTTTGAAACATAATAGTTTCCAGTGAGAGAAAAGAAAGTCCCAGCAAAAAAGAAGGTGGCTAAGAAGCCAAAGGAGAAGCCCGTCAAAGGGCTTTCGGCATTGGAGAAAAAGAAGAACCCACAAGGACGACCGTCCAAATACAAACCTGAATTTGACCGACTCGCTTACAAGCTCTGTTTACTCGGTCACACCGATGCAGAATTAGCCAAGTTTTTCGATGTGAATGAAGATACAATCCATGAATGGAAGAAGGTTCACAACAGTTTTTCCGAGTCCATTCTCGAGGGAAAGGAATTAGTTGACATGGATGTAGCTGAAAGTCTCTACAAGGGAACTCAGGACCGCATGGTCACTGAGCAAATTGCCATTAAGGTAAAGCGCGGAAAGGATAACGAAGAGGTGAAAGTCGTAGATGTACAAAAGTTTGTTCCAGGTGATTTTCGCAATCAGCAATTCTGGCTTAAGAATAGAAGATCCGACAAGTGGAGAGATAAGCACGAGATTGCTCAAACCGTAACCCAGCGAACAACTATAATAGATTGGAGTGATGATGGAACCAATGATACTCAGGCCAACGCCTAAACAAAGGGAGGCGAGAAAGTTAGCAGATAACAATCTCATCACTCTCTATGGTGGAGCTATCAGGGGAGGAAAAACATACTGGCTTATCCTGATGCTTTGGACGTTGGCAAAGAAATATCCTAACAGCCGGTGGGTGATTATCCGGGCCAGTTATGCAACGCTGCAGCAAACGACGATGGTTTCTTTTCAGTCGTTGATGGATTTGGGATTGCAAATTGACGTTGAAAAGTTTAATCAGCAGACGCATACGGTAACGCTTTATAATGGCTCACAAATAATATTCATGGCTGAGTCTTACGACATGGATAAAGAGCTGAACCGATTTAAAGGGCTTGAAATAAATGGTGGCGCATTTGATGAGATTAATGAGGTGCAGGAGGTAACATTCAACAAGGTAATTGAGAGAGCGGGAAGCTGGCAGCATTCGCCAGGTTGTCCAATTCGAATAATAGCCAGTTGCAATCCAACAAGGGGTTGGGTAAAAGAAAAGTTCTATGACAGGTGGGAGAATGGCACATTGCCGAAACGCTGGGCTTATATCCCGGCAAAGATTACTGACAACCCGCATATCTCGGAGGAATATCGAGAGTCGTTAAAAGAGCTGCCACGTTACGAATATGAGGTGTTTGTTGAAGGTAATTGGAATATCAGTTTAAAAACTGGTGGCGAGTTCTGGAAACAGTTTGTTTTGGATAAGCACGTTAAGCCGGTCATAGTTGAGAAGTCAACGATTCACGTAAGCTTTGATGAAAACGTGACCCCCTATGTTACCATAACAGCTTGGCAGATCATCGGGAAAAACATAAGGCAGGTTCAAGAGATACTTTGCACTTCACCGGACAACAATGCACCGAAGGCAGCAAAGAAACTCGCAGAATGGTTGAAAAGCATAGGTTATAAGGATGTTCTTTATATATATGGCGATCCTTCTTCTGGTAAGAGATCAACGGTCGATGAAAACAATGAAAGCTTTTATGATAAAGTGATCAGCGTTTTGAAAGCAGAGGGTTTTGTTGTTTCGTCGAGAGTGGGTAAGTCAGCTCCTGAAGTTGCTTTAAGCGCAGCCTTCATCAATGAGATTTACGAATCTCAGCTAAATGGTTATTCAATAACAATCGGTGAGCATTGCAAAAAAAGCATTGATGATTACGTGAGTGTGAAAGAGGATAAGGACGGATCAATGATGAAGCCGAAAGTAAAAGATCCTGTTACAGAAGTCACCTATGAGAAGCAAGGACATATTTCAGATTCAAAGCGTTATTTCATCATAACACTTTTGAACACTGATTTTATCATTTACAAGACTCGAAGGAAGAAATATTTCGGTTACTCTAGTTAAAACTTTTCTGTTGTAAGTAACAGCAAGTTTGAATATGAATTGCACATTTGAACAGATCAGGGATATTATTCTAAATAATCCCAACAAAGCAATTATTGAAGACGGACAAGCAAGAGCAAAGAAAGCGTCAATGCACGTTCTCGGCGATAACATCAAAGAATCATTGCAGAAGTATGATTACTTTGAGCATCCCGATGTTTATGCAGAGAAATGCAAGTACGCGGTAAGCAATAAGGACGTGATTGCTCGCCTTTTGCAGCAAGAGGATATGGTTTTCTCTGCTCGTGGCGGGTCCTCTTATTTTGGCCTCCCTGATGAGCAGGAAAAGCAAATGCATGAGTTACTAGCTGATGTTAAATTCGGCATGTCCTTGCGCAAGTGGGTTAAGAACTTCGGGTTGCAGGCGTACCGTTGCGATCCTATGGGCGTGATCTTCATAGAGATTGATAAGCTTGTTGTCACAGAGAACGGCCCGATGAACACACCGAGGGCTTATCCTACCTACAAATCCATCAACACTGTTTACGACTATCAAACAACTGGCCGCAGGCTGGAATATGTGTGTTTTAAACTTACCGTTTCAGAGGCGTTGAGCTTTGGTATCGAAGACGACGACCTGAAGAATAACCCGAGCAAAACTGCAATTACTCAATATTACCGCTTCGTTGATGACAACAAGGATGCAATCATGAAGAAAGGCGATGGTGAAGTAACGCTCGTGAAAAACATATCTCAGGAGAATCCTATCATAAATCCATGGGGACGCACGCCGGGATTTATTGTAAGTGATCTTATCCTGTTTACAAATCCTCAAATATTTCTTTCTCCACTCGATAACGTCATTGAGCTGGCAGATACATTCTTGAACGATCGCGCCACCCGCGATTTACAAAAGCGTTATCACGGCTTTGCAAAACCAATTGAACCATTATTGCAGTGTCCTAAGTGCGTGGGCGAAGGTTACGTAAATGGGGCAGCGTGTCCTGATTGTACGGTACCAGGGGGACAGAAGGGAACAGGGTATAAGCTAAGAACAAAGGTTTCTGACGTGGCAAAGTTTCCACTTGAAATTCTTGAAGCTGGCTTTGATTACAAACGCATTTTTGGCTACGTAACTCCTGATATTGAAAGTTGGGAGAAACAAGATTCAAGTCTTGATGATTTGGAACAGCTCATGGAAATGACCTATTGGGGTACCATTCGCATGAGAAGGCCGCAGCCCGGCAGCACGCCAGACAAGACAGCGACAGAGGTAAAGAGTAACGACGAGCCCAAAGAAGCGCGTTTAAACATGACAGCTGATTGGTTGGAGAAAACTGAGAACATGATTGCAACCTTCATCGGGCAATTCTGGTTCGATAACTTCAAACAATCATCAATTACCATCGGCCGGGACTACATTCTTAAAACGGCTGATGAATTGCTTGATACATACGAAACGCTTAGAACGAAAGGCGCACCCGATTTTACACTCGATGAGGCTTTAGAGAAGTATTACCAAGCGAAGTATCAAAACAATCCCCTACAGCTTGCTATTTACCTCAAGAAACTTGACGTTGAACCATTCCCTCACATCAGCATGAACAATGCAAAAGCGATCATCACAAACTTTGATGACTACAATGCAAAGCTCTACTTCGGCGAATGGTCAAACACCATACCCGAAATGAAATGGCTCGCTTTGCCGGCTCCAAAGTTGCGTGAGGACTTGAATGCATATGTGAAGAAGAAAGGAATAGCAGAGCCAGCGCCTCAACCCAATCCAGCTTTAAACTAAAACACCATAAGTAACAATGAAGAAAGTACTATTAATGGCGGCGGGAATTCTTGCTGCATCTGCAATGGGAACCGCACCAACACAAGCCTCACCTGATTCAACTATTCAACATAGCTCCCAAAGAGACGCCGTTGAGAAACCAACACAGGAACCAAGAAGGCGAATCAAACAGCGCTACACTCCGAATTACAGAAGCATTAAGGGTTCTGGTATGAGCCCGAGAGAGTATGGAGAACGTCTTCAAGCGACTGGAAAACAGATTTGGAACAAACGTAAATAATCACTCAACGCAAAAACACCATTAATGACCATCACAACGATCATCCTTATTTCGATTTTTTGCTTGCTAATTGAAGCAGCTGCAATTTCATCTCATTACGATAAGAAAATCAAAAAAAAGAGCGAAGAATATTTCGAATTGACTTGCATGTATAATAAACTGCAAGAAGAGTATTACTCTAGTAAACAAAACAGCAATATTGTGCCAGATAGCACAGTACGTTATAGATCATTAGCTGATTCGAGATGGGAGGAGTTGCAATTAAAGAATCAATTAATAAAATATTTGGCATCATCTTCCGGCAAAATGAAAGAAGTTGAAGAATTAATTAACAAGGGATTACTTGAAGATTTTTGCGAACAGCTACAGAAAGCAGAGCGAGAGTTTATTCTTGCAGCTTTTCCTATTTAGCCAAGCAATCAATTTTTATAACATAAATAGTTATCAATTATGCACCACACAAAACTTAAAAAAGCAAAAGGCCTTATTGAAGGCAAAGAGAAAGAAGAAGCGATAGCAATACTCGCTGAAAATGGTTTCACAAATGAGGAAATCAAAGAGATATTCCCTGATGATCCAACTGGCAGCGCACAGGGATCAAATGACACAGATGAGGCTGCTAATAGTGCGGCGACTATATCAAAGGCACCAACGCCAGCTGCAGAAAAAAAGGCAACAGAAAAACCAAAGGCAGAAAATCCGGCCGATGCCTTTGATTATAAAAGCCTCACTGGCGATGAATTCAAAAAATATATCGAGCTCATTGATAGCCTGCCTTTGTATGACATGTTCACAGTCGAACTATACAGGGCAGAACCAATCATGAAACAACGTTTTGAAGGTCTTGAAGGCTCGCCAACAGATCATGTTGGTTTGAGATTGTTGAGAGATAAACCGGAGACTCAAACACACACGACTATCCGAGCAATCAAAGACTACAATGCTCAAATCCTGAATGCTCACAGCAGGGCCGGCCATGGTAAATACTACCTTTTAAAGCAAACAAAAAAGTAGTCAACCGGCTTAGCATCCATTCGTAAAACAATTTCAAAACTAATGCACCAATAAAAATATGGCACTAAAACAAGTAGATAAAGAAAAACTCAAATCAACATACGGCCTCGATGTAGAGAAACTGATTGCAGTAATTAAAGATGAGAACGAAGTTGATTATGCCGTACCAGACGGCTCATTCTTCAAACCGGAAGATCTTGAAGCAAGAGATACTAATAAAATTGCCGAAGGTAAAAAAGCAGGAGAAACCATCGGGGAAACAAAAGGGAAAGAACTCGCTTCAAAAGCGTTCAAGAAGAAATTCGCTCTCGCTGACGATGTGAGCAATGATATAGATAAAGTTGTTGAAGCTGTGAACACTAAGATAAATAAAGGCGATACTGGCTTGCAAGAACAAATCGGTTTGTTGCAGAAAGACAAAGAACGCCTTGAGGGAGAAGTTGCGGCGGAAAGAACAAAGCTCAAACAACATTCATTTGACACCGATCTCATCTCTCATTTTCCGGCAAGCCGAACCGCCGATCTGAACGATAAAGAAAGGCTGAGCATTCTCAAAGGTATTTTAGCTTTTGAAGAGGATAACGGAAAGCAAGTGGTGAAACGCAATGGTGAAATATTGAGAGACAAAAACACTCAAAACCCAATTACTCCGCAACAAGCAATTGCTGATTATTTCACTGAACGCAAATGGACAGGAGGCCAGCAGGCAAGCAGTGGTGGACGTGGTGGTGAAAACAATGCAGGCGCTGCAGGTGGCGGAAGCGGCATAAAGAAACGTTCTGAGTTCGTCAATAAATGGTTGACAGAAAACCCAGGCAAAAACGACATCAGTCCAGAATGTCAATCAGCACTTGAAGCACATGCGAAAGATATTCCGGACTTCGATTATTACGCATAATCTTTTCTCATACATAAGCAGTACATGTTGGTAAAATGACCGCCTATTTTTATGGGCGGTTTTCTTTTTTATCATATTTTCAAAAGTTTCTGAAAAATAATTTTGTTTCTGAAAAAATCTTTCTACTTTAGTGTTGTCAAGCCGCGGGTGGTACCCGTATGACGCTCCGGAGTGGTACTCCAAAAATTGCTGGCCCGCAAGAGTGGTACTCAACAGGCGAAATCTTCACAACAATTTTTCATCTCTTTTAAATTCTTTAGCAATGGCTAATTATTCAGCCAGTGTTCTTGCTAAGGGCCAATCTGTTGTTACCAAAAAGAATCAACAGCCTGAACAACGCAGGAAAGTGCCTACGGCGATGGAGCTGGCATTAAAGAATCAGGAATTCAGCATTCCCAATGCTCCTGACTTAAGAAAATCGGATTTGCGTCCTGTTGAAATCAACTATTTCACAAACGTTGCAGCTGGCGCGGCAACAGCAAAAACAGCACTACACACCGGTACATATGGCGACAGTGCGAAAGTCGAACTGACATATATTTCTCACGTAGAAACATTCAGTTTGCCTCGTAAAATCGCGCAGAACAACATCAACACATACCAGGCAATGTTTAACAACCTGTATGAAATGAAATGGAAAAATCTGCGTACTCGTCATGATACCTCAGCATTGAATTTCTTGTTCTCAAACCGTTGTCAATTGGCAGCAGCTGTTATCAATCCTCAGATTGCTTCCGGCGCTCCTGGTACATGGAATGAAACAAACTATGCTTTGGAAGTGGCAGCTGGCAATAAAGATCGTTTCATTCAACAAGCGAAGATCTTGATGCAAGCTCGTTTGCATCAAGGTGACTATGATATGCTTTCTGACCTGCAAATTGGCGGGAACGTTGATTACAGTTCTCAACAAGGAGCTGGCAACCAGGCAAATTATTCATGGCAGTTTGACGGAGTAAATATCAACCGTACATCTGATGTAATTGCTTCTGCATATACGAAAGGTGCCGCTTTGATTCTTCCGGCAACATTATTTGCAGGTATGTACTGGAATGATGGCCTGAACAAATCAAACTCTGTTAACTCTGGTGAAACAGAAGTTGGTAGCCTTGGAACTGTTGCAGATCCATTCGGCTCCGGTGCAGTAGCTGATATTTCAGTTTACACCAAACGTGCAGATACAAGTGCAAACACTTCGGGTGGTAGCCCTCAGGATGTAGTAGACCAATATGAGTTAACACTCACAATGGCTTACGCACTGCCTCCTTTGAGTGTGGCAGGTGATTCAGTTGTTCACCTGGTAGCGCAAGTTTAATCACTTAATTCTTTTTCCCTGAAGCAATGGCAAACGGAAGCTATACAAACGGTTTTAATCACGACAAGGTAATGGATGCTCTATTCGGTAGAGTAGGCTGGCAACAGCCTCTTATCGTAGGAAGTCCCGTTATCTCTGACGAGAATAAAGACTCAGCTTCCGGACGCTACTTCAATGATGGAAGCTTTCATAATCTTGTGACCGTTGCTAACATTAAGTCAACGATGGAAGAATCTGCTGCCAGTGACGACAATTTAAACGCGACACTGGAGCAGATGCAACGGTCAATTATTATTCGTTCTTTGGCCGGTTTGTTTAATCCTCCTGAATACATTGAACAAAGCCTTTTGTATGATCGGGTTTACACCAATCAGGATATCCCACTTGAGAACACAGGCAAATTTGTTGGAGTGAAGTTTAAACTTCCTCCGGCAGTTGATCTGGCAACTCAGGTGAATAGCATCGGGCTTTACTTTGATTCAGCGGTGACATTCAAACTGTACCTGTACAGTGATACGAAGAAAGTGGCAGTATGGAACAAAGAGGTAACAACAGTTGCGAACGAACAAACGGTCATCACCATTCCGGATTTAGTACTGAACTACATCAGTGATACCAATCAAGGTAACACTTTCTATCTCGGCTACTTCCAGAGTGACCTTGGCGAGGCAAGAGCAATAAGAGAGCAAAACGTGAGATTCTCATGTAATCATCCTTATGCTTATGCTTACTTCGAAGCAAACAAGACAGATGAATTGTTGTTCGACAAATCGCAATTGAGTTATACTCAGTTTACCTACGGCCTCAACTTACATGTAAGTGTTTTCCGTGATCATACGTGGCAGATTGTAAGAAATCCTGCTTTGTTTGATAATCTCGTTGGCCTTCAAATGGCTGCACAGGTTGTTGAACAGATCATCTTCAATACAAGGTCAAACGACAAGGAACGCATTCTAAAGGATCAAATGACAGGCGTTGCCGCGCATCTTGACATGGATGGTGTGGCGCCAATATCAGATGGTCCGAAAACAACAGGATTAAGAAAGCAGATCCAACAGGAACTAAACAGGCTTAAAGATTCATTCTTTCCGAAACCAAAGGCAACAACAGTAAACATTGCGACATGCTGCAATTGAAAACCGATCCAGTAGGGATTGATGTGCAAATACAGCGGTTGCAACAGTTCTTATACAAAAGCCTTTCCGCTACATGGGGCATAGATCCGGACTCTGAAGCATGGGCCTGTTATGGTCGGTGCTACAAAAACAAAACAGAGAACGGATATATCGCTGAAGTATATGCTGGTAAAGGAGAGTACAAAGAAGTTTACTGGAATGATGATGTCTGGTCCGTTTCTTTCTTTGGCTTAAGTGATCGAATAGAATTTGATGTGACCAACAAAGCGAAAGTTCACTTGGTATTCTTCGTGAATGTTGAAAAACTCAAACCAGCTATCGTTCACCGTGCCGATGAAGAAATAAGAAAGGATGTTCAAAACGCAATTGGCGCAGGCTTGTTTGGCTTTCAACTTGATTCGATAGATCTGTGGCTTGAGAATGTTTTAAGAGAATATACAGGCTCACGCAGGGATGAACGATTGAAGTTTGTTGACATGCAGCCAGTGCATTGTTTCAGGATAAATCTTACTAGTTCTTATAACATCAATAATTGTTAACGACTTAAATAAAATACAATGGCATTTTCACTATGTAATACAGGTGGTGCTAATACCGGCGGCATCCTTTGCGATGACGCAAGGGGAATAACCAAAAAACTATTCATCTTCAATGGTGAATTTGATGAGGCTGACTACGCTGACGTGGATACGTTCATGAGCCAGTTTATTGCCTTTTCGAAGCTGTCAAGAAATGCCACTAATAAAGTATTTCCGTTCAGCGAAAGCCAAGACATTGCTGATGCATCCGAAGCAAATAAAGAAGGAACACTCGGTTTAGGATTTAAACAAGTTTTGCAAGAGGGCAAGCCCGCTTACACTATCAAAATGTTTGCCGGCAACATCCAATCAAAACAATTCCGCAAATGGAACAATAAAACTGTTCGCATTTTGGAATATGATTCTAACGGTAAACTGTGGGGTACGGCTTCCAACGGAAAGTTTATCGGTGTTCAGGCAAAGATGTTCTTTACTGGTCTAAAATCAGCGACCGGCCAAAATGTGGAGGAAGGTGTTGTTACGCTCACTCTTTCAATCTTGGACACTACGGAATACTACGATAACGCTTATTTGATGCCTATCGTTGGCAATATCAATGACGTTATCGGGTTGGTGGATGTTCAATTGAAAGAACCCGTTGCTCACACAACAAATGTGTACAAAATCAAGGCTTTCATTCCCACGTCACAAATTGGTCAAGTAATTGACCTATATGACGATTATGCTGATGCATTGGCAGATGCTGATTTGTGGGTATTCTCAATTCCAACAACAACGGCTGTTAAGGATACCGTAAATCGTGGTTGGATTGTTACGCTTGATAGTGCTGCTCACACAGCTCTACCTGCAGGTGCAAAAATACCAGGTGGCCTTGCGGCTCCTGAGTTGTTAGACGATGCAGATGTTACAGGTATTGAAGGTATCCAAATAGTTCTGACAAAATAAGCAATATGGCTACAATTAAATACGATGGCCATAGCTTCAATAAGGAATATGTCGCTTCTTTCAAAAAAGAAGCAGACTTTCTCAAAGAAGCTGATGAGCCTGGACACAAAGTAGGCTGGTTTGCTGACGACAAAAACCGAAAGGTAAAACTTAAAGAAGTTTATTCTCTTGCAATAGGCAAACCAGAAAACAAAGAAAGTGAAGAACCAGCTGAATAAACAGCTTTAAAAAATTATTGGTGCTCGTTGGATTGTTTAAAATGGTCGTTGGTCAAGGGAGGGTAAAACCTCCCTTTTTAGAATATGCAAACTATCGCATCACTTTTAGAAAAGTTCCAGAATCTTGATACAGACAAGATCATTGAAGAAGCTTTTGAAGAAAGCACGGAGGATTTTGCGGCTGAAAACCGGGATCAGATGATGCACGGTCTTGATCGTAACGAACAAAGAATCGGCAGGTATAAAAACAATCGATATGCTAAGAAAAAGAACCAGCTGAATGCATTACCTGGTTACGGCAATATTGATCTTCGTTTGGATGGCCCTTATCAAAACAAAATCGAAATAAAGGTATCTGGCGAAATAGTTGAAGAAAGATCTACGGACGAAAAAGCAGAATACATTGAAGCCAATTATGGTACTGATATGTATGGCCTTGGTGGTGAATTTAAAGCTGAGTTTCTAGATGAAAGTTTGGAGCCTAAAGTTCAAGAAAAAATAAGTGAGGTCATTGGATTGCCTTTTGGTTAAAACTCCTACATTGCCATGAATTGTGAAGGTTGTAAAATATCAGGTAAAGGTCAAAACGCCGCTTTAGAAAGCGCTTATGTGGCTGCCAAAAAATATGCACAGGAAAAAGAAACTTCAATTGCGGTCTATAAAGAAGGATTCGAATATCACATCGAAGAGGCAAGATCTGCCATCGCAAGAGGTGTCCCAATCATCCACATATTTTCGCAGTATAACTGATTTGCCTTTATCGAAGTATATCGAATGCTTGGTAAATAAAAACCTAAATGCTCTTACAATTTCCGGATTTCCTACACGAGAAGAATTACAAGACGCTTGGTTCGAAATTCAACAACAATATGCAGATGCAATGGGTGATAATGAACAAAGGGCATATTTTGAACTAATGCGGGAAGCTGGTTTATTAAAAGGGGCATATGAGCAGGTTGGCCTCTGTGCAAAAAGGTTGTATTTCATAGAAGAGTATTTCTTTAGTGGTCCTGAGCATCCACTATATGAAGACGCCAAGACTTTTATCGAGCGTTTCGGAAGAGAGATTAATCGCTTGACCAATTCTAAGTTTGATTTTAAAGACCATTCTAATTTTCATAAAAACATTCAACGCTGCATCAACCGAAGCGTATCACTTAAGATTAGTTACGAGTTGAAATATTCTCAATTGAAAGCAATTGAGGATAAGTTTGAAAAAGGTGAAGAGCCTACCAAATCTTATTTCTACTCAATCCTTATCACCTTAAGTGATCATGCTAAATATCAATTAAATGACAGCATCACAGTATTTGAATTCTGTGAGCGCATTAAAAGGTTGAATGATGGCAGGATCAAGGGAACGGATACAGGGGTATATAGATCGTGATAATTTCCGGTCTGATACAGATTTTGCGAAAGCTCAGATACAAGAGCTTTCCGATAGCTATACAAAACTAGCGAACACAAGAATTGACCTGTCTAAAAGTTTAGGTGGAAGGAATATTGCCGCGACCTTGAAATCCTATAACGACGAGTTACAAACAAATATCAGACTTACTAGTGAGTCTGCCCGTACTACTGCGACAAGTACAAAAGCGACCAATGATGATACAGTTGCACGCCAAAAACAGGTATCAGCATTCCAACAGTTAAAGAGCGAATACAAAGAGGCAGATACAGCCTTAAAAAACGCCATTCTTACATATGGTGAATTTTCCAATGAAGCACAGGCGGCTGCTGACAAAGTAGCCGGATTAAAAGAGCAACTTGATAGAGTTAATAGCGCTGCAAAGAATGCATCCGCACCTGCGGCGCCACAAGTGGAATCTGTTTCCAATATTCCAAGCGTTGAGGACGTTGAAGCAACAGGAGAAGCCGTTAATCAGCTTGATAAAGATCAGGCCGACGCCGCCATGTCTGCTATTGAGTGGGCTAATGCTCAAAAGGCTGCTGCTTCTGCGAGTAATGATGTGAAAAACGCTGTAGATCAAACAGCGACTTCTGTTGAAGAAGAGAAAACATACTTCTCTGATATTCTCGGAAGTATTAACGGAAACATTGAAGCTTACGAGGAAAACGCTGCAGCTCTGAGATCTATCAAAGCGGAACAAAAGGCATTAGCCGATGAAATAAAGAAAAGCGGCGGCGCTACCGATGCGCAAAGAAAGAAAGCAGCGGATCTTGCTGTTCAATATAAACAGCTCGACGAAACGCAAAAGGGCCTTAAGAAAACAATCGACAATCAAATAAAAGCTGAAACAAGTGAAGCCGGCAGTATTACTCAACTCCGGGCTAAACTTGCTTTGCTTACTCAAGAATATCAGAACCTTGGCGCAGCTGCACAAAAGAGTGACACAGGTGTTGCACTCAAAGCAGAAATTGATAAAATATCTCCTGCTTTAAATAAGGCAGAGCAATCGATAGGACAGTTTCAGCGCAATGTAGGTAACTATGCAAGCGGTATACAGGGCTTTGCATCCAAGACCTTTTCAGCGGTTCGACAACTTGCAAATATCCTTCCTGGTATTGGCCTTGCGGGCATATTTGGACTTATCGGAGAGCAAATTGTAGAACTGGTAAAAGATCTTGACCTTTTTAAATCGAAGTTTGATGCTATCGGAGAAGTGAATCGTGGCGCAACAAAAGACATTGCTTCGAACGGTGCAGAACTACTCGTTTTAAAAGATAGAATCGAAGACACGAATCTTTCATTGGATCAACGTCAGAAGCTCCTCAATCAACTGAAGGCAGACCATCCAGCTTACGCGAAAACATTACAGGCGGAATTTGATGCAACCGGAAAGCTCACTAAGGGCTATGAAAAGTTAAGCAAACAGCTTGTATTAAATGCGAAGATTAAAGCAATTACTCAAAAGATTGATGAGAATCAGAAAAAATTACTGGATGCGGAAACAGGATCTGTTACAGATAATCTCAAGGGATATCAGAAACTGACAGTCGGTGTTTTAGGTAGCCTTGGGCTTGTGAATAACGCATTCAGTTATGCTACTAATGCAGCGGTCGGCAACCTTAAAAAACTGCGCGATGAAACAGAGACAAATACAAAAGCATTAGAAGAATTATTAAAAAAGCTTAACCCAGAAACGATTGTCGAAGACGATAAAAAAGGTAAAGGAGATGAGACTAAACAACAATTCAATGATATTCTTTTAAAGTATGAGCAAGAATATCAGGAGCAGCTTTCAGAGATTGTACAGGGTGGAGAAAAAAACAGATTGGACGCGAGGGCCAAGGCTTATGAATTAGAACTTAAGATCATTGTTGGCAAATACAAAGTCGATCTCGCGAACGCGAAAGGGAATGCAGCGGAATTGCAAAGAATCAATGATCAGTTTTGGGTTGACAAGATCAATGCAGAATCCAAATATAATACTGACTTACTCAAGATAAAGGCATCAAATGCACAGGCGCAGGCTCAGGCGGAGAAAGATGCTGCACAAGTTTCTGTGGAGTATCAGGCTGCAGCTGAAAAGGCAAAGCAGGATGCTCAGAAGAAGGCTGCCGATGATTTAAAGAATGCATACACCTCAAGAGAGAATTTTGAGAAAGAGGCGCGTGATATAAATCTTGCGGCGAACGAGCGCGCCCTAAAAGATGGATCTGTTTCATATGAAGAATATGAAAAGCGGAAACTTGATATTACGAACTCATACGAGGCCGCGATATTGAAAATACAGATCAGTTATTTAGAAATAGTTATTGCAAGCCAGAAAGCTGCCGGTCAAGAAATTTCTAAACAGGAAGCGGATCTGGCAGCATTGAAATTAAAGCTCGCTGAAAGTACTAATAAAGGCTTGGCTGATGCTGATAAAAAAAGACTGAAGGAAGAGACAGATATCGCAAAGAAAAAAAGTGAGTTGTATAAGCAGCTTGCGAATGAGATGTTGAATCTTTTTCAGGCGATCGGTGATGCTCAATTCGAAAATCAAAAAAACGCATTACAAGATCAAATTGATTTAATAGACCAGAGAAAGGAAAAGGAGATTGATGCAATTAATGCGAGCACTGATACTGAACAAGAAAAAGCAGATAAGATAGCAGTTATTAATGCCCAAGCAGATGCTCAACAGGATGTGCTGAGGCAAAAGCAAAAGAAGGAAGATCAAAAGAAAGCAGAGTTTGATAAGGCAATGTCGATTGTCAAAATCATCGCTAGTACTGCTGAGGCGGTAATGGCATCTTTGGCACAAACACCGCCGCCAGAAGGGCTTCCTCTTGCAGCAATAATAGCTGCAGTTGGTGCCGCTCAAATTGCAATTGTAGCCGCGACACCAATCCCTAAGTATGCAAAAGGCACAGATGATCACAAAGGTGGCTTGGCAATACTTGGTGATGGTGGAAAACATGAAATTGCTCTATTACCTGACGGCTCAGCTTTCGCTTCGCCATCTACCGATACACTTTACAATCTTCCTGCTCACACACAAGTATTCCCATCGTTAGACAATTTTAATAAAACAGTAGAAAGGATGAATCATAAGCCTGTGACACTCGCTGATACGGTGAATGATAATATGATGGTTGCAATGATGCAGCAACATGCGGCTCAATTCAATAAAATGGAGAAAGGAATTGTAAATGCTATCAATAACAAAAGAGAGCTACATATAAAGGGTACTTGGGGTGGATTTGAAGCTGCAAGCAAATTTGGAAATAGATGGAATGAGTATCTCGATAAAAACGTAAGATTCTAATGCAAGGGCCAGATTTTTTATATTTTTTGTGCGATAAGGATGGGCGCTCATACAACGTTCAGGATGGACTTATTGTGACCAATTCTGTTCCGCGTCCATTGGAGTTTACACCCGATGGATGGCAGGAAATCTCAATTACTAATGAACGAAACAAAACGTATTTCGGCATTGATAGGTCATTTACCATTCCATTAAATTTTGTCGAAGATGGTGCTAAGATTATAAAGGACTTCTTTTACCGAAGAAAGGGCACTGAGGGACAATTGTATCTTGTCATCCTTCAGCAACAAGTTTATGTTGATGAAACAACATACTACTATTATTACGACCGTTTTTACAGAGGTGCAATAGACTTCAGCCAGTTTAATCATGATGGCCCAGTTGCGTCCGTAAACATTATGGAAGATGGCTTTCCAAAGATGTTGAAAGACAATGATGGGACTACTTATGAAATTCCGCTAACGGAACAAAATCCGGCAAAAGTGAAAATGGATGGGATATTGCTATTTGGTAAACAGACGTATACAATCATTCCAGAGGTTCCGTTAGAATGTAATCATACTCAAAATCATTTTTGGCAAACTGTATTGAATGCCAATACATCAGAAGGTGTAGCACCTGGAATAAGCTTTGTAAACCAAAGTTATAGAGAACAGCCTTCCTTCAACGATTTAAACGACAAAACAAATTTCTTTTTAATAAACACGCTAGGCGAATCATCTTCGAATGACAGTAATGTGAAGTTTTTAACCTTAAATTTTAAGGGACATCTTGATATTCGCTGTGAAACAAACAATCCTGCGCAAATCAGAGCAAGGTTTTTAAAAGTAGGTAAGGCTAAATCAAATGACTCGACTGATTGGGTTTCATCGGGAAATTCTTACCATACTTACTATTACGTTATAGAAAACTTTCTGACAATTCCTGCAGGAGTAAACAACGTTGTTCGTGACTTTGATATAAATATAAATGTTGCACCAGGAGAATATTTGAATTTTGAGTTTACCATGTTTTCACCGGGAGCGGGTGTAACCGGGAACTATCAGTTCAATAAGAACAGCACGTTCACCGTTTCATTTAAAAATACTTTTGCGGCAACATACGCACCAAATATATTGCTTCCTGATCTGTTTAAAAAACTGATCAACTTGATGACCAGAGGACAATTTGAAGGTGTATTTAATCTTCCGACTCAACCTTTTTGTGCTATAACGTGTGGCGACTGGTTACGAAATTTGGATAAAGCAGTAATGAAGGTCACTTGGAAAAAACTGTGGTCATTCATTGACTTGAATTTTGATGCCGCATTATATGTCGTTGATAAAAAGGTTTATTTAAGCCAGAAAAAAGATCTTTTGGATTTCTCAGATTCTATTGATTATGGAATTGTTTCAGGTCCTAAAATAAAACCAAACCTTGATTTTCTTTTCAACTACTTAAAAATAGGATATCCGAATCAAGATTATTCGCAACAGTATGGCGATACTGTAAATGGACGTGAAGAATTCAATACAACGCACGAATATAAAGTTCCGATTTCCAGCACTGATAATCCGTTGGAAAAAACGAGTGAAATAAGAGCGGATGGCTATGGTATGGAATTCACGAGACAGAATCTTGATGGTAAAGAAACAACTGCTAGCAATGCCGACAATGATCTCTTCGCATCACACGTCGGACAAGCAATTCACACTGATAGCGATGGCGTACAATACCGGAATCTCGATCGACAGCTAAACGCTTCCGCTACCGGCCTGTTGACACCGGAAACTGTTTTCAATCTGTCATTGAGTCCTAAACAATGTCTGTATCGGAAGAAAGAATTTCTGAAAAGCTGTCTCTACTGGCATGATGCCGATAAGCTGGTTTTCCAGACGACCGATAAAAACGCTGAGGTTGCAGTTGGCGATTATTATTCCGGGATCAATGTTGTTGAGAAATCTGATGTGTTGATCGGAGACATGGGCGAGAGATATTTCATTCCGTTGTTGATTGAAGGCAATGCTCCAACACCGGAGAATACGCTTCAGCTATTGGAACAGAATCCGAAGAAAACAGCACGGCTCACTATAAATGGAACTGAGTTCAAAGGAATACCAATGAAAACAGGCGTGCAGCCCGAAACAAACGCAGCGCAAGCAATTCAAATAATGTGTGCCGCAACTATTGACATTACAAAACTGATCGACTACTATGGCTGATAATATTTTATATATACCGAACCTGGTACCGGACTCTTTCGTCGAAAAGAGTCCAACGGAGTTGCCGCAATACCTTTCCAAAGTATTGGGAGATTATCGTTATTGGGAAACAATTCAGCCCTGGGATTCGCACATCCCGTATTTTAAAAAACGGCAGAAGAGTGATACAGATTGGTTTCAGTTTGAAAGCAATTTCGATCCCATTGGTGTTAATCTTCTTAACTGTGATGGAGAAGTTGTGATCGGTCTGAATTTGGTGAATAAAAGATCAAACCCGTATTTGCCCGGATATTTTGTTTACGAAGCGGGCATAAGCTATGCAACAGTCCCTGAAGGATATTATGTGCTACAGGTTGAACCGGCGACACCTGGTACAAGCACGCTGATCGGAGAGCCAATTCATGTGAAGGAAAAGCATGAAGGCACATTGCTTTTTGAATACCGTAACTCGCGATTTCATGAAGACGTGCTGTTTGAAACCGGTATTACATTTTCATTCCGCGTTGAAGGATCTCTCGGGAAACTACTGCCCGGCTCCAAAGATCAGCTGTATGAAGATCAGAAGCTCAATCAAACAGTTCTTTCGTCAAAACCTTACAATACGTGGCCACTGGTTATTGGTGGCACATACGGCGTACCTGATTGGGTAGTTGAAAAGTTGAATTACATTTTCTCATGTGATGAGGTCCGGATTGATGGCAAGTATTACGCAAAGGAAAGTGATGCTAAACTTGAATTCAATGAAGAAGAACAGTACCCGATGCGTGGAGTAAAGATCACGCTGAGAGAAGAAATCAAACGCAGTTCACGCGCATTCTCTCCAACACTTGATACAAACAAACGCTTGATTGTAGTTCACAACATTAACAGCCAGGCGTTTGGCGACTTAAGTAATAACGCAGGAAACAACATTGTAGTAATAACAGACTTAGAATAATGGCAACTTTTAATTTTGATATTGGACAGGTAGCGATCACTGATTACCTTATTGTACAGGCCAAGGAAGCAAGCGATCCGACAACAGTCGTCGCAACAGAAGTGTATGCAGCTCCGCATCCAACTGTGAGGAACGTGATATTTACCGACTTAAATAATGTCGCGCATATATTCGACTTCAGGGAAAGTTCTGACGGTGTTTCACTCGGCTTACTGCTTGGTAGTTTCAATGTGCTCAAGCCAATCCCTGAAATCAAGGATGAAATTGTTTTCTTCAAAGTTGGGGATGGTGTAACAGGCGATTCCGTAAAAGGTACTTCACCAAATGATGGTGATGATACCTATGTCAATCCATACTTTGACGGAAAAACAATTGTAAACGTCTTCCAGGAGAGTTTGAGGTTTTTGGTAATGAATGATTCGACGATACCAAATGAAGTACAAACAGTTCCGGGCGGTGGTATTCAATTGTTGAATGGTAAGAAGTTCTCAAATGACGAGATATGGAGCGTGCACGTTACCTACAAGTTGAATGATGACGAAATAGCAACCGCTTCGGCGCCATTTTCTGATATTGTACCATGCATAGGTGACGTATTATTAGATCCGAGTTATTACAATAAATCCTTGTTAATATCATCGACAACAGCCACGCAGGTAACGACGCTTCCATTGCTTTCATCAGTGCCTAACGGGAAAGGATTTCTCATTAAGCATGATGGCGGAAACGCGACACCTATAAATGTTGACATAGCAGCACAATCGGGGGAGATAATCCGCTTTCAAGGCAATGACGACAGTAACGTTTATTTAGGTAGGGGAGAAAGTGTAAAGGTGATCAAGAAAGACGGCAAGTGGTATGCTTTGGACGAAAAAGGGCAATGGGATCGTGTTGGCTTGTGGGAAGCTGGCGACTACCAACACAATAACACGCTGATGGGTGCTGGTACTACCGAATATGATGGCAACGTATACAAACGAGCATGGAAATTTATTAAATCAAGGCTCAATCCATCCCAAATAAAGAACTATACAGATTGGGATTACAGCGTAAATATTAAACGAGGAAGTTATCCCGCGGAGGAAGTTTTTCCAAATCGTGGATTCTATGCTATCAATGAAGCAGGCGGCGTAAAGAAGTTTAAGATACCTGTGATGTTAGACATGCACATCAGATTCATCCTGAATATTGGAGGCGCTGATCCTGATCTTGTGCCGCAAAACGGTGGTGGGACAAAAATAAACTTGCCCGGTGCTTACGAGCATTATGGATCATACCGTCACGATCACACACCTGATGATGATAGTACCAGTACTGGATATGGCCTTATCGGTGTTCCTGTTGGCAGCAACAAAACAGTGGCCGGTACCGATACAACATCCGGTGAACCCAACGTTCGCAACACACCTGTTCGAATGGCATATGTAGGAGAGACTGAAACTAACGGACGGAACATTAAAAAATATCCATTATTGTTAATATAGAAAGTTCAAAAAATTCTGAAAATAAAATAATACATTGCAGTTATGAAAAACAGGCCTTCAGCAAGGCCAAAACAATTAAAGGCTTTCCGGGATAGATACCTGGCAGCCTTGATGATTGTGGCGGCCTTTCTTACAACGCTTCCTGCATTCTCGCAGATTGATACTTCACGCAACCATGATAATGTAAACACGTATTTACAATACAGTAAAAGCATCTGGTTTAATGGCGCTTTGCGCATTCCGCGTGACACTCCGAAATTGGCAGTTGCTGACAGTGGATCTCTTGCGTATAAAGGAGGTGCCATTTGGCAATGGTCCGGATATAGATGGGACACGCTTAAGACCTACACAATTCCCCCAGCGATTGCAGGCAAGAACATTGGATCAGGTTACGGCATTTACAAAACCAAGATTAGCGATAGTCTGCAATTCCGCGCTATCACTAATGGTTCCCGCATTACTATCACTCCGCAAGGAGATAGCTTGATCATTGATGGCATAGCACCCGATGGCAGTGAAACAAAAGTCGTTGCCGGTGCAAATATGCTCGTGACTGGCAACGGTACAACAGCCAGCCCATATGTACTAACGGCAGTTGTACCGAGTGGCGGCGGAGGTGGTGGAAGTGGCCTTGATACTGTTGCGCATGACATAACATTGAAAGGAAAAGGTGTATTGCTTGATCCATTAGGCGCAGACACTTCCTACATGACTACTCATTATTGGTTTTACAACAACCTTCCTTTCTATGATTTGAATACCATTCTAACAAATGGTAATTCCACTTTCCAAAACATCTACCTCAATAATTCATACTTACAAAACCATGGTACTGTAGCAGATCTGTTCACAAGGCCAGAAGGGATTGATTTTTTTGATAACGTTTCAAGCAATGCGATAATGCTGCGTACTCAGCCTACAGGAATTTTGGGCAGTTACACCGCTTATCTGCCTGAGAAGTTTGCTGATGATACGTTCGCAATGAAAAGCGACCTGATTCCTTTTGTCGTTTCGCACGATAGCACTTTACTTAATGATGGAACAGCAAGCAATCCGCTGAAGGTTGATATCACAAAGATTCAGTTGAAATCAGTGGTCGATACCATGAGGAATAATGTTTATTCCTCACTAAGCTCGAAGCTTTCAACTGTGTCTCACAATTCGACGCTGATCGGCAATGGCGCAGGGACTTCGTTAGGCGTTGATTCCGTGAATTATATTGGCACGAAAAAGAATCTTGCGGACTCAAGCGCTGCCATGCGTGCATTATGGGCGTTGAACTGGAAACAAGGTGGTAATTCGTTTGGTGCAAACGGAGTTATTGGAACGTTAGACAATTTCCCTTTTTCTATTTATCAAAACGGATTAGAGCGTGCCAGGTACGCAGCCACAACAGGAAATCTATTGGTTAACACTACCTCAGATAATGGGGACAAATTCCAAGTTGCTGGCAGTACTTCAATCAATCCGACATCAACAGGTACGGCTTTAACAGTTAAGCCTACGACCAACGCATCGCAAATATTCTTTAAAAATACTTCGGATAGTTCTGCCTCAATTGAAGTGAACGCAGTGACGGCCACCACAACAACAAAATCTCCGAGGATTCTTCTGCAAACATTAAACGGTAGTGGAGTCTTGCAAAATGGGATTGGCATTGGATGGATAACCGGAACGAAATACGGGATAGCTGGAATTGGTACGGTGACCGATGTTGCCATAATGGGACATCTTTCACCAACTGCCGGCAATACATATGATCTTGGTTTTAGCCAGCCTTGGCGCACGATATCGGTCAACAATATTTCCATGTTTGGGAATACAACAGGGACGACTTCCAGCTTATTCACCACCACGCGTCCGATTGCCGCCGGGAGTTACAGTTACAAGTTTGATGAGAACATGTCATCGACAGCCTCATCCGGTACAAGCACGAATCATTTAGTAATGGTTGATCTGGCGCGAACCGTCGGCGCGAATGCAATTGACGCTGGCGTTACAGTTATGCGCAAGAACGTGCTTGATTCAGCTGGATTCACTCCTTTCTGGGCGCCGCGGGGGTATTCGGTATTAAGCGACTCATCTGCAAACGGAGGCTTAGGAATTGGCGTCAATGCGCTTAATCGCAACGCCTCTGCCATGTTGCAAGTTAACTCCACGACGAAAGGAGTCTTGTTTCCACGAATGACTACAACACAAAGAGATGCTATTCCAAGTCCCGCTGAAGGGTTGGTGATTTACAATTTAACAACACACAAGGTCCAATACTTCGATGGGACTAGCTGGGTTGATTTGTAATTGACCGAAAGCAATTTTTTATAACCTGACAAACAAATACTACCTAAATGAAAAAAATCATCATAACACTCCCTATGAAACACACTCTTTGGTGTGGGCAGGGCTTATGGGGTAACAATGATTACTTACCAGAGACATTAAGTTTTACAGCAGCAATCAATGGCAAAACTTACAATGAGGCGGAGAACATCAATGTTGAGATGCGGCCGGAGGTCTTTATCGAAATCTATAAACGTTTATCTGCACTTCCGGAAGGCAACGCTGCAAGACTAAACAAAGAAGCTAAAGACTTATTGCTTCCGCAGCTGATGACATTTGCGCAAAGTCCTGATGTGGATCTGGCTGCAAGTGCAGTTTATATTTTGGATGCGTTAGAAGAATGGGATGCAAAACAAGTGTCAGACACAGATGCAACCGTAAAAGGTCTTATATCGAAACTGTTCGTTGCAGAATAGTTAGCAATAATCCAAACCTTAAAAACTTTCTATGTGAAATGAATAACACAAACGGCCTCACAATGGATAATGAAACAGTAAAGCGCGAGATAGAGCAGTTTAATACGAAGCTCAGTGAAATGAACGCAAAATTCGACCGCGTTTACTATGCCCTGGTTGGTAATGATCTGGCGCAAGATGGTGGTATCATTGGCCGTGTCGTTGTGTTAGAAAAAGAGATAGAGATAGCGAACGAACAGATCGAAAAGCTAAAAGCAGATGCAGCAAAAAACGCACAACAGGTAAAGATTTTATGGAGTGTTGGCGGCGCTGCAGTAATGCTTATTGCAAAGGCTTTGATGGATTATTTATTCAAACATTAAAACAATATCATGAAATACTTACTCATGTTGATCGCAGGTGCCTTTGGTATCATAATTCACATTCTTGTCAAAGTACGTGCAATGAATAAGCGCTTAGACCAAGAAACATTTAAATCGATTTGGACCGCTTACTGGAATACTGATTTTATCTCTGTTGTTCTAAGCTCTGTAACAGTTTTGTTTTTCATTTTTATACATGACGAATTACCATCGTTGAAACAAAGTGACGACTTGGACAGTCTACAAAACGCATCGGGGCTGATCGTCATATTGAAATTATTGACAAGCCCTAAAACTGCATTTGCGCTAATAGGGTACTGCGCCAACAGTGTGGTTGACACATTCTTTGGAGGTACCGAAAAGAAATTAAAAGCAAAAGAACAATCGCAATGATTACGATAAAAATTAATTGGAAATTTTATGTAGTTGCCGGAGTAATCTTGGCGCTAATTTTCATCCTTTTCAAAGGTTGCTACAATGCGCCAAACTATAAACAAGATAAGGCCGCTGTTGATTCAATTGCAATGCTGCAGAAGTCATATGACGCAAGCCAAAAAGTAGTTGCGTCTTTGACAGTGGCCAATGATTCATTGGAACAGGAAAACATGCAGTTAAGAACTGAAAAAGCACACACTGAAGTTGAACTCAACAAAAGTATTTCTACCGCTGCATCTTACTTGACTGACTACAAGACCGTGAAAAGAAAACTTGACACGACCTTAATTAAAAGCAATCCTGATTTAGAAGACTTGTTAAGCATTCAGGATTCTTTGAACAGTACGATTGAAAGCTCTGTAACAGTTATTGAACGATATCGTCAAGTCAATTCTCAACTTGACAGTGTTTGCCAAAAACAAAAGCAGCTGATGGACCAGAAAGCAATCATTCAGGCTGATCTTATTGCAAGGCTCAAACAAAACGATGATGTTCTTATCAGCAAATACAATTCCCTTTATTCGGATTACACCAAAGTAAGCCGAAAGAATAAAGGCAACCAGATCCTCACAAAGATATTAGCCGGTGTAGCACTGGCCGCAACAACTCTTTATCTAACTAAATAATATAATCATGAACGAACCAAAAATTGGCAAATGGAAATTAAACAATTACGCTAAAGCAATTGGCCTTGTGGGCGGTCTTGTATTGGCGGGTTTCGGCCTCGGATGGACAAACGAATATAGCAACTGGTATTTGCTTGTTTGCGCCGCCGGCATTGCAATATTTGGCGGGTCACTTTATTGGGCTGCGACGGATAAGTCTACTATAAACGATGATCCTAAAACAGGTTCCAAATGATCTGGCCATTAATCATTCTAACGGCATTCAATGTGGTGAACGCATTTGCGGATGCCGTTAGAATCCTCGGAAATAAACCCATTGCTCATTGGCTGAATTTCGGTCTGTATGCTGTGATCTATTCCGAATCTTGTTTTGCAAATGATTTGGTTTGGTACAAAGCTTTATTCCTGGGCCTTTGGGCATATTGTAATCGACAGATATTCTTTGATATCCTGCTCAATTTGAGGCGCGGTTTGAAATGGGATTATGTTTCTCTCGATAAACCACCAAAAGCTTTAACTGATCGAATTGAAGTCGCATTGTGGGGCTATAACGGCCGCATAGGCGTTGCAGTTTATTCAACACTTTTAATTATCACAACCATCTTAATATTTATTTTATGAGCATTAGAGCAAAATTTCAGTGTGAATCAATCACGCATTATCAGGGTTCAAAAACAGCAAAATTGAGAGCTGTATATGGCACATCTGAAGAAAATAAAGACTTTACAAAATACACTCCAAACGGTGAATTGAGCATTGCAATTACCAATGATGCACCGGCTGACGGGTTCTTTGAAATTGGAAAAAATTATTATTTGGATTTTAGTCCAGTAGAATAATTTTTTCACGTTTTAAAATAAAATAAAAACGGACTGATGTTTCTACATCGGTCTTTTATTCATCACAACCATTCTAATTTTTGTTTAAAAATGAAACAATTAATAACCATCTTATTGTCATTGGCTCTGCTTTCGACGCAGGCACAGTATGCCGGCATGACAGCTGTCAACTTCGGCAATACAAAAGGTCTTGTAAGACTACCGGCGAATTATGCCACACAACCAAACAAGCGATTTCCGTTGATCTTGCATTTTTGCGGCAATGGCGAAGTGGGTACCAACTTATCCTTGCTTTTAAATACAGGGTTTGGTAGACAGGTAGCTTTGGGAAAGATCAGCGGGACGGTAGCCGATAGTATAATTCATGTTATCGTCCAAAGTCCTTCAAGTGGTGCTATAAGGCTACCGTCCGCAATCAATCCTGCCATTGATTACATCTTCAAAAATTATCGGGTCGATACGTCTGCAGATGCAAACGGTAAGTATGCAAACATTGTTCTTGCGGGACTCTCGCAAGGCGCATCGGACGTCTGGGATATTAATGCATGGACCGGCTCCGGGTATGGTGATCCGAAGTACGCTGGCAGATTTGGAAAGATATTCCTCATGAGCATTCCAAGCGCTTCGGCTTTTCCGGACGCTGCGTGTCTTCAAAGAATTAAAGGCGGGTACTATAAATTCTTCCATGGAGATAATGATCAGCAGGGATGTTGCGCATTATGGCCCGTGCAGGGTCTTGTTGTTTCGTTGACAAATTCGGGAAGCAAAGCTTCATTGACAATTGTCAAAGGCGGCACGCATGGAAATGACGTTTGGGACTTAGGATGGAGCCCCGCGAACAAAGACACTTCGGACAACATGTATTTGCAAGCAATCAAGGATTGGATACCGAGCCAGCCGCCGGCAGTTATCAATGAATATTATCAACCGGCAAAGTTCTATTACGCCGATGCGAACAGCTTCGTAAAAATAGAGTTATCCGGAACTGCAGTCTATGCAGATCCAAGCTTTACTCAGCTGAAAGAATACAGACTCATTGACGGTACCGTATGTAAAACAGTTATCACAAGATTATGACAGAAAAAGAAATATTGTTCTGGATAAAAGGCAACCTCGGACCATTAATCCAGAAGGCATTCGCCGAAAGAAAAAATACAATCTATACCGAGGATTGGATTGCCGCAATGATCTACCGCGAAACCGGTTTTCTAATTGGTAGATATGTTGCCCAGAAGGTCAAGTTTCAAACCATCTGTGAACTGATGAAAGGGGATTATGGCCAACGGCCAGGAGAGACAGAAAAGCAATACCATGGATTCGGTTTTTTGCAGATCGACATAAAAAGCTTTCCCGATTTTGTACGGTCCGGAAACTGGAAGAACCCTTATCTCACTATCGTTAAGGCTATTGATGTTCTTGAATCAAAGAGAAAGTACCTCGAAACGAAGTCAGAATATTTAAGGCTGAATGATGATCAGAAAGCCCGGGCAATTACCGCTGCATATAACACTGGAGAGGGAAATGTTTTCAAAAGCGTTGTAGCCGGTCGCGATGTTGATTCAACAACCTATAACAAAGATTATTCAAAAGAAGTTTGGCGGTTTATAGAGATCTACCGCTCCTTAGCTTAGTTTTTTCATATGGCAAGTTTCATAAAAAGCCCGACATTTTTATGTCGGGCTTTTTATCTAAAATACATTACTGATCCGTTTTAAGTCTTCATTTTTCCTATTTGCGCTTTCAATATCATAAACGTTCTCCACCATAGCGGTCGATGTATGGCTGTTGATCGCTGCGGCTGCCTTTTGGGCTTGCTCAATTTTATGTGTTACAATGCTTACGACCTCTGTACTAAATAAGTGCTTGAGTGAATAAAAATCCGCTTGAATACCGAGCTTTTTTTGTTTCACGAGACGATACCATCGTTTCGTGATTTGATCCTCCCTAATGGCATTTTCTCCGGGAACTAAACCACGGCTGAAGATATAATGATTGGGATTAGCGTCTTTAAGAATTTCTTGCCAATGATGTAAGCAGCCATTATTGATAACCTTTAAAACCTCGCGGTGCTCTTTTCCTTTTTTTGTCAAGACAATAAATGTTTGGCTTTTCAGATCGACATCTTTTACCTTGAGGTTCATCAATTCAACAATACGGCAACCCGACCGGAAGAAGATTTCAGTAAACCGCCAGAATACAGGATAGTTAATAACAAGATGTTTCTTTACGATTTCTCTTTCACTTTTTGTCAGAGTCCTTCTTATCCGTTTTACAGTTTTTTGCTGTTTTAAATTCAGTGGAATATTGATGTCTGTAATTTCCAATTCTTCAAGTTCATTGTAAAGAATGCCCAGGTACTTCCGGTAATGATTATATAAGTTAGCAGACCATTTTTCTTTATCTTTTTCAAGTTGAACAAAAATAGCTTTGAAGTGCTTTTTCTTGATATCGCAGATCGGTATCAAATCATACATCAATTTTTCTGTAGCGGTGCCAAAGTGAGACAGCATATTGGCAATGTCCCGCTTTGTTTTTTTCTCACATTTCAAAGAGGCGAGCGCTTCTTTCAGTGCCATTAAGAAAGGGGTTGCTGCAGATATTTCAGCGTGAGCGTTTTTCGCTACTTGATCCGTGATTCTGTTCAGGCCATTTTTCAGTTGTTCCAATTCATCGTTAATTAGGAACTCGGTTACCTGGCGTTTCTCTTGCGCAGTTTCTAACGAATTCATGCCTTTAATGACAATCTTTTTCTTTTGCTTCAAGACATCATCATAAAACCAATAGGAAATTCTCCACGTTAAGTTTGAATTTGCTTTTGCAGTTTTCCAGTTGTTGGGAAACACACTCATTTTGCCAGCACGGCAATTGTTTGGTAGCTGTAGCATTTTTGGTAACGATTTTGGTAACGTTTGTAAAATGCCACGCATTAAGAAGAGAAGAGATAAAATAAAACCCTTACTGAGTAAGGGTTTTCAAGTGATCCGGATTGGATTCGAACCAATGACCTACTGCTTAGAAGGCAGTTGCTCTATCCAGCTGAGCTACCGAACCTTTTGGAACTTTTTTTCCCTAACAATTTGTTACAGAAGGCTGCAAAAGTAAAAAATGTTTAGTTTGCACCCAAACAATTTTTCAAATGGATGTAAAAATAGATGAAAGTTGGAAAGAAGTGCTGAAGCAGGAATTCCCTAAAACCTACTTCCAGCAGATAGTTACGCACCTGAAAACAGAAAGAATGACCAATGAAACTATTTATCCACCGGGGTCATTAATTTTCAATGCTTACAATCTTACGCCGTTTGAAAACGTAAAAGTGGTGATTATTGGCCAGGACCCGTACCACAATCCCGGTCAGGCACACGGACTAAGCTTTTCTGTACCGGATGGCGTTACTCCGCCGCCCTCTCTCATCAATATTTTTAAAGAACTACATACTGATATAGGCATGGCTATACCCAAATCGGGCAATCTGACGAAATGGGCAGAACAGGGCGTATTGTTGCTCAATGCCTCACTTACGGTACGGAAAAACGAACCGATGAGTCATGCGAAGATCGGTTGGGCAGAATTTACCAACAGCACGATCAAAAAAATTTCCGAACAGAAAGAAAATGTCGTTTTCCTTTTATGGGGAAAATTTGCACAGGAAAAACAGGAACTGATCGACGAAACAAAACACCTCGTGCTAAAGGCTGCGCATCCATCGCCGCTTAGTGCGCATAACGGATTTTTCGGCTGTCACCATTTTTCTAAAGCCAACCAATACCTGGTAAAAAATGGCATTGACCCTATTGACTGGAAATTGTAGAAAAGTAAAAAATCAAAAAACTTAGCCTTGTACAGTCAACAGCTTTTTTGAATTTTGACTTAACATTAGTAAACCAATTGACCAATACAATTTTTCGCCGTAAATGAAAATCATAAAGGAGATACTAGGAAGAATATTCGCACTTTGGGGGCTGTTGTTTTTTTTCGTTACCATGCTTATTGCGCTGCCCATTATTTGGGCAACGGGTTTTTATGGCGAACCCAAAAGTACCGTCAGTTTTGTGAAAATTGCAAAGAGGTGGATGCATATTTACCTGTATTTGATCGGCTGTCCGGTTACGGCGAAAGGGCAGGAGAATTTTAAAGAAGGCGAAACATATATTGTATTATGCAATCACAACTCACTGATGGATGTGCCGCTTTCGTTTCCTGAAATTCCCGGTGGCAACAAAACCATTGCCAAGGCTGAATTTGCTAAAGTGCCGCTCTTTGGTATCATCTATAAAAGAGGCAGTGTTCTGGTTGATAGAAAAAGCGACGAGAGCCGCAGAAAAAGCATAGATGCGATGAAGAAGGTTTTGCTCTCCGGCATGCACATGTGCATATATCCAGAGGGCACGCGCAACCAAACCAATAAACCGCTGAAAGACTTCTACGACGGTGCTTTCAAGCTGGCAACTGATACCAAAAAACCGATCATTCCGGGCATCATCTTCAACACGAAGAAAACATTACCTGCGGACAAATTTTTCTTTTTGTGGCCCCACAAATTATCCATCCATTTTCTTCCACCAATATATATAGATGACAATATTTCCAGCAAAGAGCTAAAAGAAAAAGTGTACAGAGTGATGGAGGAATACTACGTAAAGCATAACAAATGATTGAATTAACTGAATAGACTGAATAAACTGAGGAGTTCGAATGTCAAAAAGACTTTCCAATATTCAACATTCAGTTTATTCAGTCCATTCAGTTATTCAGTTTTCCCTATCTTTAGCGTTATCATTAAGAATTAGTAACCGACCATTTGTCTACAATTTTAGGCCATAGCGATGAGCAAAACTTACTGCATTTAGTAGCTGAGGGTGATGAAAAGGCGTTCCGTTCCCTTTTCGATAAGCACCACCCTAAGCTGGGCGGCTATGTTTACAGGCTGACAAATTCTTTCGAACTCACACAGGAAATAGTACAGGACGCATTTTTGAAAGTCTGGTCCAACCGGCATACACTTCGCGACATCAACAATTTCGATGCTTATTTATTTACAATAGCCCGCAATCACACATTCAATGTGCTGAAGCAAATGGCAAGAGAACAGGCACGCAAAAGAACCTGGGAACAAACGCAGGAAAATGAACTTACTGTTTTGGCTGAAGAACTTAGTGCTTACAAGGAAATTTCCGCGATTATGCAAAAAGCAATTGAGCAACTTCCACCAAGGCAAAAGGATGTATTTACACTCAGCAGGGAAGAAGGTTTGACACATGAGCAAATATCGGAACGGCTGGGCATTGCACTGGAAACTGTGAAAAAGCACATGGTGCTGGCTTTGAAAGCGATCCGTACCTATGTGAGCACCCACACGATCAGTCTGCTGGTATTTTTCATTAAGTTGATTTTGCAGGCAAAAGACATTTTTTAAAAAAAATAAAAAAAATTTAATGCGCCATTACCTCCTGCCTTTACAAACGTTGTCATTTAATATGAGCGCTCTTTTTTTCAATAGGAAAAGATGTCCGAACCCTTTAATGATTGCAATCTCTAATTAAACTGGTTTCTATGAAAAGTGAAAGATTACATTATTTGTTTAACCAGTATTTCGACAAAAAAGCCACTGCCGAAGAAGCAGAGGAGTTGATGGAAATGTTGGATTACAGCGGCAACGATGCAGACGTGGAAACGTTTATGCAGCGTGCATGGCAAAGCTATGATCCATCGAACGAAATGGTGTTTACAAAAATACAATCTGAACAAATGTGGAGCAACATAGCGCCGCAGCAAAGTACAGGTAGAAGAGCGCCGGTGATAACCTTGATGAAACGCATCGCTGTAGCAGCATCGGTTATATTAGTGGCAGGAGCGGGGATCTGGTATTTTTCCAAACAAAATAAAAAGGAAATACCTGTTGTCGCAAAGGCAACACAAGATGTTGCGCCAGGTGGAAACAAAGCGGTACTAACATTGGGAGATGGCTCTTCGATAGTACTGGACCACGCAGCAAACGGGCAACTGGCTATGCAGGGAAACACATCTGTTGCGAAACTGAACAATGGCGAGTTGGCTTACAATGCACAGAATGGACATGCGGTTTTTTATAATTCACTTGCCACACCAAGAGGCGGACATTACAAAATAACCTTGCCCGATGGATCGATAGTATGGCTTAACTCCGCATCATCACTACGTTTCCCTACTTCATTCAACGGAGATAAAAGAGAAGTGGAAATGTCTGGCGAAGCCTATTTTGAAATTGCGAAAAATGTAAAACAACCGTTCATCGTAAAAGTAAATGACGGATCAAAAGTAGAAGTATTGGGGACGCATTTCAATGTAATGGCTTATGGCGATGAAGACGAAGCAAAGACAACATTATTACAAGGTGCAGTGAAAGTAGATAAAGGCAATGCATCCAATTTGCTCAAACCGGGACAGCAGGCGGCGATTGAAAAAGATGGAAAAATGAAAGTGCTGTCGAACGTGAACATAAGTGAAGTAACAGCCTGGAAAGAAGATCAATTTAGTTTTAATAGTGCCGATATTCATTCCATTATGAAACAGATTTCAAGATGGTACGACGTAGATGTGGAGTACAAAGGAAATGTGTCGGCATCGTTAAACGGAAATATTAAAATGAGCGTACCGCTTTCGCAAGTGCTGGAAATACTGACACTCGCCGGTAATGTGAAGTTTGATGTACAGGGAAAAAAGATAGTAGTATCACAAGAATAGAATAACTGCAGTTAGATATATACCAAAGCAACAACCAAAGAATCACAACCAAAACCAAGCAACACCAAAGCAACACACATTAAGGTTCGCATGACTTACACCATTGGCTCCGCCTGATGTATCAGTATCGTATTGTCCGGTAATGAGCAGGATGGAACCTCCTTTTCCAAATCATTGAACTATTAAAAACTAAACTAACTAAGTTTTTTGTATGAAGCTATTCCTTTACGCAAAAAGGAGTACAGGTTGCTTATTGCCTGTACTCAAACAAAAAATGCTGATGATGAAATTGACAGTGATTTTATTAACAACGATTCTGTGGGTGAATGCCAGCGGCATCGCACAGAATGTTACATTATCTGTGAAGAACGAACCAATCGTTCGGGTGTTTAATGCAATCAGAAAGCAAACGGGCTACAATTTTGTTTACGGCGATATAGTAGCCTCAAAGAGTTATCCTGTAACAATGCAGGTGAAAGATGCCTCTGTAGAAGATGCAATGAAGCAGTGTATGAAAGGGCAACCTCTTAGTTTTTCTATAGTGGCCAAAACCATTGTAGTGAAATACAATCAGCCTTTGGGTACGTTCAGAAATACACAAACAAAGGAAATTCCTGTTGTTATTACGGGAGCGTATTCGCAACAAGATGGCCCTCCACAACCAGTTGGATCAGACACGCTGATAGATGTTCGTGGTAAAATCACCGACGTTGATGGCAATCCCTTGCCCGGCGCAATTGTGATCGTGCACGGAGGGGCGCAAAGCAAGAGAACACAAAGCGACAACTCCGGCTATTTTAATCTAGACAAGATTCGCGCCGGTTCGCAGGTTACGATTACCAAACCTGGGTTTGTGGTAGATATATTTGATATTGCCAGCAACACTTCTCCTATATTTTCGCTGCAAAAAACTACTGCCAACAATAAAACACTTGATGAGGTAGTTGTAACAGGTTATCAATCCTTAAACAAGGCAACTGCATCTGTGGCCGCTGTTTCTGTTGACAACAAAGAGCTCAATAGAAAAATAAATACAGACCTGATGGGCGCCATAGAAGGAAAACTTCCCGGCCTCAGCACTTTCCAGGGAAAAATGGTATCACGCGGACAAAGTGTAATGTCAAACGCTGCAGGCACCAGACCCTTGATTGTAATAGATGGTATGCCAACAGATATATCTACTTTTTCTTCCTCAGACGGGCCACCGGCTTCTGGTGCTGCATCTATCTCTGCAGCAAACAACCTGGCCAGTATAATTAACCCCAATGACGTAGAGTCAATAACACTGTTGAAAGATGCCGCTGCTACAGCTGTGTACGGCGCAAGAGCAACAAACGGTGTAATTGTAATTACTACAAAAAATGGAAAAGGTAAAGGCAGGACCACTATACAGTTTAGTACTGATATGAGTATTACCAAAAAGCCTCAGTTTAAGGATCTGCATTATGCTTCCACAAGCGATATTATCGATTACGAAAATGCTATTTTCAAAAAATCCATAACAAATACCTCAACCGGCGTAATGGATACCGCTAGCTATTTTAACGGTTTTGGGCGTATCGGCAAAGCAGGTTCCTCCTATTATTATTCACCTCTTTATAACTTGTATCGCCTTGAAAATATAGGACGCGTAACGCCGCAGCAAGTGGATGATCAGGTGGCGCAGTGGAGAACGTATGATTACAGGCAAGAGTATATAGACAGGATCTGGCGCGATCAATTCAGGCAAAATTATAATCTCTCCGTTAGCTCTTCATCTGACAAATCAGATATTTATTTCTCGTTAAACTATGCGGGACAGAAGTTGCAAATGATCACCAATAGTGATCAAACCGTTAATCTCTATTTAAAAACAACACAAAGACTGAACAAGGCAGTGACTCTTACTGCCGGTACCAACACACAGTATTATCATTCCAATATGATGTACGATAACGGTTCGTACAGTAGCCCTACTTCATTTATGGAGCCTTATTCCCAGATGGTAGATGCCAATGGAAACAAGGTATACCGTGATTATGTAAACCTCTCTGATGGTATTGGCGGTAACCCATCATACATGTACAATGGTTGGAGCGTAGAGCAATTGGATACTATCAATAAAATGAACCCGGGCAAACTTAAATCTGTTGGTTTCAACTTGTTGGACGAACTGAACAACAACAATGCTAAAACAGATAAACTGGCGATACGTGCTTTTGCAAACATTGATGTGAAATTTGCACCATGGCTCAGTTATTCATCTGCCTTTCAATACGAAAATTCAAAAAACAAATTTGAGTATCTGCTCGGAGCAGATTCATATAAAATGAGGTTCCTCACGAACAGGACGGCATACCTGGCCGTGAGTACGCAGAACCCGATGACAACGCCCAATGTTGGTTTCAACTATCCCATTTCTAATACCGGTGGTCGCTTGCAACAGGCAGCAGCGGAAGGTAACAACTACACCTGGCGCAACCAGTTCAACTTTAATAAAAATTTTGCCGGTGACCACTATGTAAGCGCAATTGCAGGTACGGAGATAAGACAAACTTATAGTCCGTCACCTATAGAAAACACTTACTACGGTTATAACCCCATTACCCTTAGCAGTGTACCGGTAGATTTTAAATCATACAACAACACCAGCCCACAACCAGCTTATGTTTTTGGAAGCTCACAGGGTATTACTGTTCCTGCATTTTCTTCATCTACCCCGCCCACAAAGCACAGATATTATTCTGTATATGGAACTGCAAATTATACATATAAAAACACTTACAACTTTTTTGGAAGTGTAAGAGTTGACCAAACGGATTTTTATGGACTTGATCCAAAATACAAACGCAGACCACTATGGTCAATGGGCCTCAGCTGGATAATGACAAACGAGTCATTCATGAAAGACCTTACCTGGTTGAGCTTGTTCAAAGTAAGAACATCCTATGGTTTTACAGGTATTGCTGATCAAACGACAAGCCCTTATGTACTGGCAGCAAGCGGCACCAACTCTGCTTATCCTCCTTACTCAGATTACATGCTGAGCAACATTAGTACAGGTGCACCCAATCCTTCTTTAAGATGGGAAAAAACAGGAACCACCAACCTGGGATTTGACTATGGCATGTTTAAAAACAGACTAAGAGGTACACTCGATCTTTATTATAAAAAAGGCACGGACCTTATAGCAACTAAAACACTTGATCCAACAGTAGGTTACACACAGGCGAAGATCAACAATGGTAAGATGACCAACAAGGGAATTGAAATTGGTGTAACAGGTGACTGGTTAAAAACAAAAGAATGGTTGTTTACCTCTATGGTGAATTTTGCCTACAACAAGAATGAAGTAACGGAAGTGAACCTGGTGCCAACAAATGCTGCCAGCTATATTACAAGCGGTTATTTTAAAAATGGCTACCCCGTTTCGTCCTTGTATGCTTACAGGTATGCAGGATTAACCTCAGGAGGAACACCAGATCAAAATGGTTTGCCATTGATCTATGCGGATTCAACCATGAAGACGTTCAACATTGCCAATACAGCTACCGGTTCCACTGTTGCTACATCCTTTGATCCAAGTGCTGCCCGCTTTATGGGTTCGGCGGTGCCTACATGGAATGCAGCTTTTCAGCAAAGTATCAGTTACAAAAGATTCGATTTAAATGTTCTCTTTATCATGTATGGAGGCTATAAAATACGCAGAGATGCACTGAATACTTATTATGGCGTGGGCGGCATTGGAGGTGGAGCAGTAAGCGAAGATCTGGCAAAAGCCTGGACTCCCACTAACACATCATCAACTATTCCCAGAACATACGCTTCCATGTCCAGCGGCTCGGGTAGTTCTGCGATATACTTAGCCGATCAATATAGATATGCAGACGTAAACATCATTGATGCAGCAAGCTATATCAGACTGCGTAATGTTACACTGGGATACAACGTGCCGGAAAGTCTTACCAGGAAGATATTAATGCAAAATGTAAGATTATCTGCACAGGTAAATAATATTTGGTACTGGTTTTCCGGAGGTCATGACATAGATCCGGATACTTACAATGGAACTGCCGGTACACGCGGATTTAAAACCCCTGTATCTTATCAGTTCAGACTTGATGTAACATTTTAATATTGTTTATCACTAAAAAGATTATTACATGAAACTTCTTTCAAAATATATTGTTCCCATATTGTTGCTTTCATGCAGCATTACTTCCTGTAAAAAATATCTCGACGTAATTCCTGCAGGAAAACAAATATTGACAACGGTAGATGACTATAACAAACTGTTGAACTACCAGAGTCTGAATAGCTTTAATAGTGCAGACGTTACTTATTTAAGCGATCAGTGCGGCCTTAATGAAATACTTGGTCTTAACGGTTTAAAACAAGGATCATGGTCGATACCGAGCATTGAATACCTGGGTATGTCCAACTTATCCCGCATTCAGTATAACACTTCAACTACGTCTGATACCTATAATTTTCCTTACAAAATTATTTCTCAGTGCAATCTTATCATCAGCAATGCCGGCACTATGACGGGTGATGAAAAGAAGAAGAAACAGTTGCTGGCAGAAGCTAAGATACTGCGTGCTTACTGTCATTTTATCTTGGTAAACGTGTATGCAAAAGCTTATGACGCTGCTACGGCACAAAACGATAATGGCGTAGTAATAGAAAAGGAATTCAACATAGAATCAGCACCGGGGCCGTCCACTGTGCAACAGGTGTATGACTATATAGAATCCGATGTTAAAGATGCTATTCCTGATCTTGAATTGGATCATCCTCAGGAGAACGCGTTCCATCCTTCCAAAGCTGCAGCATACGGGCTACTTGCTAAATTGTATTTGTTTAAGGGCCAGATACCTGAATCAAAAGTCGCGGCAGTACAGGCGCTCAAGCTTAACAATTACATCTACGATTTAGTAAATCACTATACGGTAATGAACCAGCTGGATAATGTTGATTATAGCCTTCAGGGCAGTGGCAATGAAAATTTATACTTTGCCGCAACGTCCAGTATTGATATCGATGCGACAGTTATTTCAAGGGAATTTTATAATTCATTTGATGCGACAAGAGATGTACGGAAGCTGAGCTTTTTTAACACGACTGCGGTTGCGGTAGGGGCGGGTTCTGGTATGGCCGCTTACGTTTTAAAAGTAGCTGGAACTGCCGCAAGCGCAACGGGCACATTGGTAGCCACGGGACGCTTTTACTACAATGCCAATGGTATTAAAACAACAGACGTGTACCTGATGCTCGCAGAGTGCTGCGCAAGACAGGGTAATGCAGACAGCGCGGCGCTTTTGGTAGATCAAATAAGAACTAAAAGAATGCTTCCGGGTTTTACTACTGCTGCCAGTGAAATGGCTGCCGTGTCCGGCGATAAAAAGATAGCCGCTGTAAAAATGGTGCTAGAAGAGCGTAGAAAAGAATTGTTATTTGGCTTCAACCGTTTTATGGATCAAAAGCGATTGGGCAAAGAACCGGATTACGCCATTACTGTAACACGCGTGTTTCCGTATGCAGATAAAACGATCGCGCCTCAAACGTACACGATTGAGCCTAATTCCCCACTTTACATTGCTCCGTTTCCGAAAGGCATATTAACCTTTAATCCTTTAATGAAGCAAAACTGTACAGACGCACCTTAATGTTTTCAGTGAAGCTGCTCTGTTTATTCAAAACAAATACACAATGAAAAATATACTATATACTTTCATAATAATAATAACGCTGGCTTATGTCGCCGGTTGTACCAAAAGCGACGGTACGGTTACTGGCCCAAGGCTTGTGTCGAAAGATTCCCTTATATCATTTGTACCAGCGGGAGGCTCTAAAACAACATCGATACTGCAGGTAGCCAGTGATACCAATGAAACATGGTCCATATACGGCGCTGGGAAAGATACAACAATGCCTGCCTGGCTCACTGTAACACCTCGTGGAGGACGCGGTACCAATTCTGCCTCTGTTAGTTTGGTTGCCTCAGAAAACGTTTCAGTGCCAGGTGGTAAACGCAATGTAATACTCACTGTTGTTAGCTCCAATCCGCAGAGATCACCACTGTACATCAATGTGACACAGGACTACAATGCAGCCTACGATATCACGGCAAAGATTACCGACACTGCGGCAAGACGTATATCTGTTAATAAATGGGGCGATGGTTATTCAATCAATATTACACAGGCGGCCAAAGCAGATTCATTAGATGTTTCCGGATTGAAAGTGGCGAGCCTCGCAGGATTGAATTACTTTTCTAATCTTACTTATATCAACTGTAGCGGAAGTACCAACGCTGCTTTTACTTCAATTGATGTTACGGCCAACGCAGCATTAAAAACGCTACTGTGCAAAAACAATTCAAAGTTGAAATCAATTGATATATCAAAAAATCAGGTGCTCACAACATTAGATTGCACTAACTGCGCAGCGCTCACTACAATCTATGTGTGGTCTGGATTTACTGCGCCTGCGGGCTTTCAGATACCTGTTGCAGCAGCTTATTTAGTTAAGCCACAATAAATAAGAATAGAATCTTGTTGAAATAAAAAGTGTTGTGCTGATTGCAGATTTGCTCGCTAAATTGTAAACAGCACAACATATTTTCCCTTTCAACGCAACTGAACAACGCCCGATATTTTATTAAAGAAAGGATATGAATATTTACAAGTTTTCAGCATTGCTTGCTTTAGTCTGTCTTAACCGTGCAGAAGTTAATGCTCAACAATCCAACAACGCTAAACCGGAATACTTTAGACAACTCTCCAATTATTCCTGGCAGGACAACGAACATTATGTAGGTGTCGCTTTTGGAAGTACACAATTGTCTGTTACAGATGTAAAAACCGGACAGTCGTCACAGTATGTTAGAAGTAAAGTGGTTGCAGGTGATAGAATTGCTATAAATAAAAAAACGGGAATTGTTGTTATTCGTAAAGGAGATGCTGCGAAATCCGGTGATATAAACAGCGGTCTTCAGTATTCAAAAAGAAACGGCGAAGTAGTAATTGTTAGAAGCAACACGGTCGATAGTATTTTTAACACACAGAACGCTACTCCTTCTCCAGATTCAACATCTATTGCCTACACAAGAAACAACGATTTGTTTGTGTACAACATTGCATCAGGCAAAGAGTGGCAAGTGACAACAGACGGCACCAAAGACATATACAGCGGTTGGTCAGCCTGGGTTTATAATGAAGAAATACTTGGTCGGGGAACTAACTACAAAGCGTTCTGGTGGAGCCCGGATAGCAAGCGCATTGCATTTATGCATTTTGATGAAACCAATGTGCCGGTCTATGATCACTTCGATGATGAAGGAGTACATGGAAAACACAAGCTGATTCATTATCCTCAGCCGGGTGATGCCAATCCTCAAGTGAAAATGGGAGTAGCAGATGTCGCAAGTAGTAATATTGTATGGGCCGCTTTTGATGAAAAAGCAGATCAATATTTTGGTCAGCCATATTGGACACCAAATGGTAATGCATTGTGGGTGCAATGGATGAACAGAAGGCAGGATTCTTTAAAAATAGAATCAGTAAGTTTTGCAGACGGCTCGCACAAAAACATTTATACGGAAACACAAAAAACATGGATCGATCTTGATAAAGATGATCGCGTTACGTTTTTGCCATCAAAAAATATGTTCCTGTTAATGAGCGATAAAACAGGCTGGAGACATATTTACGCTTACGACATGAACGGTAAGCTTATCAAACAGTTAACAGCCGGAAACTGGACAGTAAAAGAAATTAATTACACAGATGAAAAGAATGGCTGGGTTTATTTCAGCGCAAGAAAAGAAAACTCTACAAGAATTGATTTGTACAAAGTAAAATTGGATGGTTCAAAAATGCAGCGTTTAACATTTGGTGAATACAATCATCGCATAGTGTTATCGCCAGATGCATCTTATTTTATTACTACTTACAGCAATTATGCAGAACCTCAAAAAGTGGCATTGGTAGATAATAACGGAAAAATAATCAGAGAGATTGCAGATAGCAGAGGCAAGGATTACGAGCAATTCAAAGCATTGGGCCGTCATACAGAAATAATAAGAGTGAAAACACCGGATGGATTTGAGTTGCCTGTAAGGATCAGCTGGCCGGATAATGTTGATTCAACAAAAAAATATCCCTTGATGGCGAATATTTATGGGGGTCCTGATTTTTCTTTTGTGCAAGATGGTTTCGCCGGAACATTTGGAGCGAATGAAAAAACAGATGACATTATCTCCGTTCAAATGGATCACAGAGGTTCGGGACAGTTTGGAAAAATGGGTCAGGATTATTTGTATCGCCAGTTAGGCAAATGGGAGATAGAAGACTATACTACTGCTATAAAATTTTTAGAGAAAAAATATCCCTTCATTGATTCAACACGGATAGGTATTTCAGGCTTTAGTTATGGCGGTTACATCGCCTGCCTCGCACTTACAAAAGCTGCTGATGTGTTCACTTACGGACTCGCAGGTGGCAGTGTAACAGACTGGAGATTGTATGATACGCCCTACACTGAAAGATACATGGGTACGCCACAAGATAACCCGGAAGGTTACAAACAGGCATCTGTTATGACTTACGTGAAAAACTACAAAGGTCTGCTGCGTTTAACACAAGGTACAATGGACGATAACGTGCATATGCAAAACACCATGCAGTTAGTGTCTGCCTTGCAAAATGCAGGAAAACATTTCGAGTTGATGTTCTATCCCGGTGGCGCACACGGCTGGCTTGGCCTGCATGAAAAATATGCGCACTACAGAAAAGAAGATCAGGCATTTATTGACAAGAATTTATTGAGAAAGTAAAAAGCGGTTTTTAATTAATTAAACAAGAGATATGGGATTTAGGAAACTGATGTTCATCGTATTGCTTTCATGCAGTGCTTTGTTTGCTGCGGCACAAAAAGGCTATACAACTGTAAATGGAACGATTCATTTGAAAAGAATGGATAGTAGTGTGGTAGAATTGTGCAAAGTGAAAATGGGAGCGCTTGAAAGGATAGACAGTGTGAAAATGATGCTTCATGGTGATAGCACATTCACGGTCGCTTTCAAGCCTGAGTACAAAGGATACTATGTTATTGTTATTAAATTGAACAAGTTAAGATTTATCTACCCTGATATGTTCAACTATCGTTTTTATGCAAAAGGAAACGATGTGATTAATATGGATATAACCGAAGCATTCTCTTTTACAATGGAGAAAGGTAATACAAAAGAAAACCAGCTGTTGTCGGAATGGAACAAAATACTGGCTGACAAAAAGCAGGATATTTCGAAAAAGGGAAATGATTATCACGAAGCATATGCCGTTGTGGACAGTTTGGATAAGCAATCGAAAGAATGGTTGAAAGGAAAAGCATCTGGTAATGCTGCATTCGATATGTTATTCAAAAGAACAGTGCCATATGATGTTGCATTTTGTGCAGCAAGATATGTAAGCTCTCCGCGAACCACTGGCGCCGTGTGGGAGAAAAAACCAGAAGATTTTGGCAAGTATATTTTGAACACAGATTTTAGAGGATTGATGCGGGATGCGTTTATGCTGAAGCTGCCTTTGGGAGCAAATGGAGTAGGCAGTTTAACAGGGATTATGGGTAGGCTGGACATGATAAAAGGCGATACTGTAAAGAATGAAAATGAATATTATGCACGGGTGTTCAGTTACATACCAAATGATACTTTAAAGGGCGTATATATGGCATCCGGTATTAGCTATCTCAGGTCTTACGAGAAGCTAAAAGATTTCGAAACTAAATATGGCAAATACTTCACCACTCCGGAGCAAAAACAAATGCTTGCTGATCAGTTTAAAAAGGTTTCTGAATTTAAAAAAGGAACACCGGGCTACAATTTCAATTATAAAGATGTGAAAGGAAATAAAGTTTCATTCTCCGATCTTAAAGGAAAAGTAGTACTGATAGATGTTTGGGCCACATGGTGCGGTCCATGCAAGGCAGAGTTGCCTTATTTAAGAAAGCTGGAGGACGAATTTAATGGTAATGATAATATCGCATTTGTAGGGTTGTCATCTGACGATGATGTGAATCTTGAGAAATGGAAAACGTTTGTTGCAGAGAATGATCTTAAAGGCATTCAGATAAAAGCAGACGGAGGTTTTCATTCAGAGTTCACAACTGTTTATAAGATCAATGCCATTCCAAGGTTCATGGTTTTTGATAAACAGGGAAAAGTAGTAACCATTGATGCGCCAAGACCATCAGAGCCAGCATTGAAAGCGTTGCTGCTTCAAACGTTGAATAATTAAAAGTCTCGAAGTTTATATTGTTTAGTTAAGCATGTCTTGAAATTGTTTAGAGGTTATAAACAATAACGAACGACTGCTTGTCATCCCGACGAAGGAGGGATCTGAGTAGTTGCTTAAACAAGATGCTAGTGTGAAACCTAGGTCCCTCCTTAGTCGGGATGACAAGTAACACTCTTGGTTTTTCAAGCACTTAACTAAACGATATTGAGTCTCGCAACATAGTTAACAATCAATTTTTAAAGTTTATAATAATGATACGTACAATTATTGCCGCATGCAGTTTGTCGCTTGCATGTGTAGGCACTTTGTTTGCCCAGTCAAAAACACCGATGAAGATCAAAGGCAACATGGCCGTTGTCGAAGGAACAGTAACAAGATCTTACGTAAAGAATGTAAGGCTTTACAAAGCATACGAAGGCAACTACAAAGAGTTGGCTACCGCAATTCTCGATGAAAAAGGAAACTATGCATTCGCAGTGCCTGATCCAAAAGAAGGGTTCTACTACGTAAGTGATTGCATGGGTGGAGGGAAAGAAATTTCTACACGCATTTATCTGAAACCAGGCACAAGCATGATTCTCAATTTGAAGGATGATAACTATGAAATGATTACTCAATCACCAGAAAACATCGCCCTTGATAAATGGCAACAATTCGATGCTGTAATCACAAAACCGGCGTACCAGTTTTGGTCAGACAGAGAAGGCTATACCGGCGTGTTTCCTGTGATAGAAGCCTTCACTCCGAAAGTTGCTGCATTTAAGAAACAACTGAAAACAAAGAATGAAAAGTTCAACAACATGATGGACTTTGTCGTTGATGATGATGTGGAAGCAGCAGCAATGAATTTTCTTGCGACACCAAGAGTAAAACATCCTGATTCCACAACTGTATTTCCTGCGATCTATGCCTCTATCAAAAAAGATAAGAAATACTGCGACGCAAGAATTCTTGAATTGGGTGATGGCGCAAGAAGGATCAGCATGTATGCATCTTATTGTCAGCGAAAAGATAAAGTGAGCTATAAAGATTTTGGCTACGGCGTTAATCTTTTTTGCAATGACAGTATAAAAGGCGCTTTCATCGTTTTCAACCTGCGTAGTTTTAGAACATTTGATGATCTGCAGAAGACAGTTGTTGAGCCATATAGCAAATACCTTATTACCGATTCAATGAAATCGAAAGTTGCGCTGTATCAAAAGACTTTGGCAACATTGGCAACAGGAGAGAAGGCAATCGATTTTTCTTTCCCCGACTTAAATGGCAAAAATGTTTCCATGAAAGATTTGAAAGGAAAAGTTGTGCTGGTCGATGTGTGGGCCACTTGGTGCGGACCATGTAGAGGCGAGCTTCCTCATTTGCAAAAGCTGGAGGATGAGTTGAAAGATAAAAACATTGCGTTCATCAGTATGTCAACCGATATTGAGAAAGACAAAGAGAAATGGAAAAACATGATCGCTGAAAAACAAATGGGCGGCATCCAACTTTTTACGAATGGCCCTAACAATGTTTTTAGTGAATACTATAAAGTGAATACAATACCAAGATTTCTTGTGTTCGATCAGGAAGGAAAGATCGTAAGTGCAGACGCACCAAGACCGTCAGAGCCTGCATTGAAAGATTTGTTGTTGAAGACGTTGAACAAATAGTAGAGGCGCGTTGAACGCGTCTCCCTTGCACCAATAGAAATGTCCGATAGACGAAAAAAAAATCATCTATCGGACATTTGATTATCAGGAGTACGACACCGCTGATTTTTTTGCACTCATTCTGTGTTACAGAGACGCATTCAATGCGTCTCTACTTTCCCCAAAAAGGAGCTACTCTGATTTGTCCTTTGCTCACACCTCTTTGCATCAGGTATTTTCTAAAACGCTGAATGGAATATATTCTTCCTGCTAAATAGTAGGTGGCATTTTTCCAAACTTCCCAGCAGTTCTCATGCATATCTTCCATCCATTGAATACTGTTAACCGCAGGAGCATCTGCCGATTCTTCCACACGTTCCAGCAACAGGCTTAATTCTTTCAGTGCACATTCATTTTCCTCTCTTAGTTCCAGTACGCCCAAGTATTCATGATCGAGGTCGAGCGCTATTTCTTTAAAACCATGAAACAAACCGATAGATGTTTCATCGCCAAAGAAGAAATGATGCTTTGTATTTTTGTTGTATTGCATGTTGCTTCTCTCCGCGTGAAACTTAAGTATGTCACCCTTTTCAAGATGCGTTACCCAATCGCTTCCCGGGCCTTTTCTGTTCAAATAAAATACTACCGTAAAGCGGCCGAACAGCTCATCAAACGTAGAAATTGTATAGTGGCGGAAATTGTTGTCATCCACACGAAACTGTATTTCGTGTCCCGGTAAAAATCCCGTTCTGTAATAATCTCCGCTAAAAGTAACCGACAAGATATCTTGGGAAAGGTAGGTCATGCCTTCAACCTCTGCGGTGTATAACCAGGGATCAAACACGTTGACAACTGTGTCTGCCAGCCATTTTGGTATTGTGGACATATAGATGTTGGTTTAAATGGTTTAATCAAATAGTGCAGTTGCAACAACGAAGCAATAATTAATACCCGGGCAACTGCTTTAAGTACTAATTTTATGCAATATTAATTCTGCTTGTCATTTCCTCTTTTACACTAACGGGATAGAAAATTACATAAAACGGATTTTTATGGCGATGGATGTATATGATTCCGGCGGCAAAAAATTTATAGTAGGTAGTGGTTTTTTTTATGACGCGATCGATAAGCCTATGGTGGCTGAAAGGCGCGAGAAATATAGCTTTCCCTTTGGAGATGCGGAACTCGTGCAAATAGCATTCTCAGGTATTTACATCGTTTATGGCGACATGATAATGAAGGAAAACAAACGCCTGAGATTTGACGTGGTGGAACAGCATGACCTGGTGGAAATGCATTTTACCTTGAAGGGCATTGGAGCTATGACAAATTTTGCCAACGGCCAAACTTACGCGTTCAAAGAAAACGAACACAACCTTCACTACACACCACAGTTTTCAGGAGAGGGTAACTACAAGAAGGGGCAGCAGCACCGATTTTTTGAAGTTCATTTTACAACAGAATATTTTTTTGAACTGACTAAGAATAGCAGTCCCGCACTCATGAGCTTTGCAGAAAGTGTGGCGGCAAACAAGACCGCCGATTTTTGTAAAGAAAATCTTCCCATCACACTTGCCATGCATCAGTGCATTCATGAAATAATGAACTGCAAAGTAACAGGCGGACTCAAGTTAATGTTCCTGCAATCAAAATGTGTTGAGCTACTCATATTGCAGGCACAGGCTTATGAAGATGCATTGGGTAAACCTTCATCGTCCATCATCAAAACAGATTTTGATAAGGAACGTATTTTATTTGCAAGAGACTACCTGATTCAAAATGCACAACAACCACCAACGTTACGCGAGCTTTCAAGAATTGCCGGCATCAACGAATTCAAATTAAAAAAGGGGTTCAAAGAAGTATTCAACACAACTGTCTTTGGCTTCCTTGCCGATCACAAACTTGGACAGGCAAAGGATTTGCTCGGTTCTGGCAACATCTCCATCAAAGAACTGGCTGATGATCTCGGCTATTCATCTGTGCAACATTTTAGTACCGCGTTTAAGAAGAAGTTTGGTATATCGCCCGGCAAGGCCGGGAGCAATTAAGAATTAGGAATTAAGAATTCTTTCTGTGGGGCCTGGGTACTAGCAAATGCATAATCTATGTGGGGGCTTTTTTCTTAAACAGAAAACATGTTAGTAAACACAAACGAGCTTGCCGCGCAACAATTCTTAATTCTTAATTCCTAATTGATAATTGTTTTCCCATCTGCGTAAACCTTTTTCCCGATTGCGTTTTCTTCTTAATTTTCATCGCTACAATTTTGCAGGCAAATTAAAAGCTTATGCACAGGAAATATTTCCAGCAGATTTGTAGACTACTATTCACGCTCACAGTAATTATATTTTCAACTCAGGTAATTTTTGCAGGCGAAATTGAAGATGGTAATGGTGTCATCAAAGGAAAAGTTACTACCAGCGATGGAAGCGTAGCCGTAGCTGTTTCGGTAAAATTGAAAGGCACTAAAAGAGTGGTAGCTACAGAAGATGACGGTACTTTCATTATTAAAAATATAAAACCCGGTAATTATCAACTGGAAGTTTCATTGGTTGGTTATGATGATGTGTTGCAGGATGTAACGGTGACGGAGAAAACAACTGCGAATGTTGCTATCAAACTAAGTGTTACGAACAAACAGTTGGAAGAAGTGATTGTTAGCGGGGGCAGTAAGGTAACGAAAAAAGAAAGCGACTATGTATCCAAAATGCCTTTGAAGAACATGGAGAACCCGCAGGTGTTTGCTGTAATTTCGGGAGCAACATTAAAAGAGCAATTGGTATCCAGCTATGATGAAGCAGTTAAAAACGCACCGGGTATCGATAAACTTTGGTCATCAACAGGAAGAGAAGGAGATGGTACAAGTTACTATTCACTAAGAGGTTTCGCGGTGCAGCCAACATTGGTAAACGGCTTGCCAGGCTTGACAAACGGTGGTCTTGAAATTTCCAACATTGAACGAATCGAAGTAGTGAAAGGCCCTTCAGGTACATTGTACGGAAGCAGCCTGATTTCTTACGGCGGGCTTATCAATACCGTAACTAAAAAGCCTTTCAGCGGTTTTCGTGGAGACATCAGCTACACAGGCGGCAGTTATGGCCTGAACCGTTTTACAGCAGATGTAAATGCACCGTTGGATAAAGCAGGAAAAGTATTGCTGCGCGTAAACGGAGCGTTCCATAATGAAAACAGTTTCCAGGATGCAGGTTTTAAGAAAATAAGATTCTTTGCGCCTTCACTATCATACCAGGTAAGCGATAGACTTTCATTTCTGTTGAATGCAGAATTTCTTAGCCAGGAAGGCACAAACCCGATGATGTTGTTCTTTGATCGCTCTGCGCCCTTGCTGGCAAAGAACCTGGACGAATTGGGTTACAATAAGAAAATGTCTTTCACCAGCAATAATCTTAGTATCAAAAACCCGGTAACAACATTGCAGGCGCAAATGAATTATAAACTTTCTGATCAGTGGACTTCTCAGACTGTCGTTTCTCAAAGCACTGCAAGATCAGACGGATATTATTCTTACCTGTATGAAGTTTCACAATACATTCCCGGTTATCCAAATATTCCCGGCGTATTCGGAAGATACCTGAACAAACAAAACGGATCAACCAATACGTTCGACATTCAACAAAACTTCATTGGTGATGTGAAGTTTGGCAACATGCGCAACAGAATTATCGCAGGTCTTGATTATTTCAACAGAAATACGATCAGCAACGGTACAGATTATGTAGGACTGGGCATGGTAACAATGACAGATCCGCAAACTGATCTGCTTACACAGCCAAAGGTAGATTCTGCTTTGCAAAGTGCTGCAGGTTCTAACTCAAACACTACCCAACAAGTGTATAGTGCTTATGCATCTGATGTGTTCAATTTTACTCCTAATTTATCAGTGATGGCAAGTCTTCGCGTCGATCATTTTAAAAACGGAGGCATGACTTCTGCGAGTGCTGATCAATACGAGCAAACGGCGCTCTCTCCAAAATTTGGTATCGTTTACCAGCCAATCAAAGACAAGGTTTCATTGTTTGTTAACTACATGAATGGCTTTTCAAACACCGCACCAAGAGAAGAGGTAGATAATGGTAAAACAAGTATGAAAACTTTCAGACCCGAGAAAGCAAACCAGGTTGAAGGAGGTGTGAAACTTTCTTTGGTTAACAACAAGGTGGTAGCAACGGTAAGTTATTATGATATCCTCGTTAGGGACATTGTAATGTCTGATCCTGCAAACACAGCAACTACAACCAAATATATCCAGGGTGGAAAAAGATATAGCAAAGGTATTGAAGCAGATGTGGCTGCAAATCCAGTGGCAGGGCTGAACTTCATAGTTGGGTATTCTTATAACAACAGCAAGGTTACAGAAACTGATGCGAAAGATTATATCGACAGACGTCCTGAAGAAGCTGGCCCAAAACATCTTGCCAACGCATGGATCACATATAAGTTCACATCGGGCGCCATTAAAGGATTTGGTGCAGGTTTCGGCGGTAACTATGCAAGTGAAAACATGATTCTGAACAGAACAACAACCGGCGTGTTCACATTGCCTTCTTACACGGTTTTGAATGCATCTGTGTTTTACAACGCAGACAAATTTACCATCACCGCAAAATTGGATAACATTACCAATAAAGAATATTACAAAGGCTGGTCCACTATCGAACCACAAATGCCTAGAAGGTTCGCAGCCGGCATCTCTTTCCGCTTCTAGTTTTTATCATCTACAGTTTAATTGTAAATGCGTCCTTCGGGGCGCATTTTTTTTGCCACAGAGGCACAGAAGGCACAGAAAAAAGCAGGAAGAGAAGGTCAACGTCTTGTTATTATAAAGGCAGGGAGCAAAAGGGTTTTCTATTTCATCTGTTGTCTTGGTTTGCAGCTTATTATCTGTTCAGTCGTTTATTCATTTTTTTTCTGTGCCTTCTGTGCCTCTGTGGCAAAAAAAGTGCCGCAGGCGCTCCCAAAAAAATCGTTTATTTGCAGCTCAATGTCACTTTACATCACATCTTTAAATTCGGGGAGCAACGGGAACTGTTACTACGTGGGCAACGAGACGGACGCTATTTTTATAGATGCAGGAATTTCCTGCCGTGAAACGGAAAAAAGAATGCGCAGGCTTAATTTATCGATGGATAAAGTGCGGGCAATTTTTATTTCTCACGAGCATACAGATCATATAAAAGGCGTGGCAGTATTGGCAAAAAAATACCGGCTGCCTGTATATATTACAGCAACAACTTTACAGTATGCAGGGCTCTTGCTGAACGATCATGTCGTAATGCCGCTGCATGGCAATTCTGTAATAAACGTTGGCGACCTGGTGGTGACTGCTTTCCCAAAATTGCACGATGCTGCTGATCCACATAGCTTTATGATAAGCTACAATAATATCAATATTGGTGTTTTCACAGACATAGGTTTTCCTTGCGAGCAACTGATCCATCATTTTCAACAATGCCATGCGGCGTTTCTTGAAACAAATTATGATGAGGAAATGCTGGAAAAAGGGCGCTATCCCTATTTTCTTAAAAACCGTATCCGCGGCGGCAAAGGACATTTGTCCAATGCGCAGGCGCTGCAGGTTTTCAAGGATCACAGGCCTTCATTCATGTCCCACTTGTTGCTTTCTCATTTATCAAAAGACAATAATAATCCGGAGCTTGTTCAAAATCTCTTCACCCAACACGCTAACGGAACCGAAATAATTGTAGCCTCAAGATTTGGAGAGACAGCGGTTTATTGCGTGGCTTAAAATATTTTACCACTAAAGAGAAACGCTTCGCGTTTGTTTTTTACCACGGAGGAAAGGAGGGGAGATAGGGGTTCTATTAAGGGTTCTACCATTTCTCCATGTCGAGAGATTTACGATACATTTAGCTTCTTCTCCTCCTTTTCTCTGTGAGAAAAACCTCCTTTCCTCCGTGGTTAAAAACCTTAGTGTGGCTTAGTGTCCTAAGTGTCTTAGTGGTGAAAAACAAGTGCCGCAGGCACTCCTAAGGGTTGCTTCTAAACATAATCCTCCCTAAATTGTATTACAATCAAAAACAACAGCCCATGTCTTTAAGACCACCGGTGTCCGATCATGACCATATAGAGGGGAATTTTTTTGCCGCCATTGAATTGGTGGAATATGGCGACTACCAATGTCCGCATTGCGGCCATGCATACCCGATAGTAAAAAAACTGCAGGAAACATTTGGCACCAAACTTAAATTTATTTTCCGCAATTTTCCCTTAGCCAAAATTCACCCCGAGGCAACAATAGCGGCCGTTGCTACAGAGGCTGCTGCACGTCAGGAAAAGTTTTGGGAAATGCATGATATTATTTTTGAAAACCAGCAGGATCTCAGCCGCGAAGCGCTGCTCAAATATGCGAAAAAGCTGGGGCTTGATATAGAACAGTTCAATTACGATCTCGATGATGAAATGTTGTATGAAAAAGTAGACAGCGACTTTGAGACCGGCATCCGCAGCGGCGTTAATGCTACACCAACTTTTTTCATCAACGGAGAAAAATATAACCTCGGCTGGGAAGGCAACAGGCTCGAGCAATACATTAAAAGCAGTGTGTTGGGAGAGGAATGACAGTTGTTAGGTTGATGGTTGTTAGTTGTTAGAAGAGAAGTGCTCATAGAGTCTAACAACTAATAACAAACAACTAACAGCCCTCAAACCGCCTGTTATTTAATTATTGTCCACTCCGCCACAAAACCACTCACAATGAACTACGCACAAATACTCGAGGATATAAAAAATGAAGTCACGGTTTTTTTTCAGATAAACGATAAAGGAATTTATTCCTACCACAATCTCGCTCATACGCAAAACGTAGTAGCCAATGCAGGAAAAATTGCCCGGTATTACAAGCTTGATGATAAAGATTTTTTTATTGTGAGTGCTGCCGCCTGGTACCACGATACCGGCTATAATATTGGAGGAGGAAGGGATCATGAGCAGGAGGGAGCCGCAATGGCGGAAAGCTTTCTGCTTGCAAGAGGTGTAGATCAATCCACTATCGAGGCTGTTAAGAATTGTATACTCGCAACAAAACTGCCGCAGGCGCCAAAAAACTTACTTGAACAAATAGTATGCGATGCGGATCTTTATCATCTTGGAACGGAAGAATTCAGAGAGCAAAATAAACAGGTGAGAAAAGAAATGGAGCATAGGTTTGGCAAAGAAATTTCAAAACACGAATGGCGATTGGGAACAATAAAACTTTTTGAATTTCATCATTATCATACCGATTATGCACATAAATTTCTTGATCCTGTTAAACAACAGAATCTGGAAAAACTGAAAAGCAAAGAAGCAGAAGACGAACACCACAAAGACAAGAAAGTGAAAAAAACAAGCCACGCAGAGGTTGCGCCGCAACCACCTGTAACAGAAAGCAAGAAGCAAAAACCTGACAGACCGGAAAGAGGGATTGAAACAATGTTCCGCATTACTTCCAACAATCACCAGCGACTCAGTGATATGGCGGATAACAAAGCGCATATCATGATCACCACAACCTCCATCATTTTATCAGTATTGCTAAGTGTGATGTTGCGAAAGCTGGAGGACAATCACCATCTTATCATTCCAACGATATTGCTACTGGCAGTTTGCGTAGTAACAATGACGTTATCTATTCTGTCAACACGTCCATCCATACCTCCGGGAACCTTTACCCCGCAGGATATTGCAGATAAAAAAGTGAATCTCCTGTTTTTCGGAAATTTCTATCGCATGAATTATGAAGAGTACAGCGATGCAATGCAATACATGATGAGCGATCGTGAGTTTCTATACGGCAACCTTACACGTGATGTGTATTCGCAAGGTGTAGTGCTGGGGCGCAAGTATAGGTTACTTCGCGCAGGATACAACGTCTTCATGTTTGGAGTGATTGTTTCCGTGATCGCTTATTCAATAGCGGTAATATTTTTCGCACATTAATAAGTTGAATTGTTATGCGAAAAACATGTGCGGCATCAAATAGAATTTAATGCAAAAGAAAATTATGAAGTGGAATCGTAAGATATATTTTTTGAGTTTACTCTTGTCACTGTTCGCTTTGTTCGCTTGCGACTCTGTTGATGGTGACGATGGCGATAAGCAGAATAAAGTGCCACATTATGATTTGTCAAAACCTGAGCGCTTTACCATGCCTGAAACATTGCTGGAAATTTCTGGCATTAGTTTTCACAAAGGTAAAAATGATACGATTTACGCGATCCAGGATGAAGAGGGAAAATTGTTTCGACTGGCATGGGGCACCAAAAAGCAATACCATGCAAAGTTTGCAAAAGGCGGCGATTATGAAGATGTGAGTATTGCCAACGATAAAGTGTATATTCTTAAAAGCAGCGGTAGTATTTATGTTATCGATTTTTCCGATGCTGTATATGAAGAGATTGATAGCACAACAGAATGGAAGGGCCTGTTGCCAAAAGGTGAATACGAAGGACTGTTTGCAGAAGAGGCTACAAACAAACTATACGTGCTTTGCAAAAACTGCGAGACTGATGAAAACAAAGATTTTGTAACCGGTTACATTTTGCAAGGCGGTGATTCAGTTTATCAAACAGGAAGTTTTACAATTGATGTGCAATCCATCAAACCTTTTACCGGAAAGGTTAAGAGAGGATTCAGGCCTTCAGCTTTAACCAAAAATCCAATTACGGGAGAATGGTTCATTTTGTCGGCGGTCAATAAATTACTGGTCATTACAGACGGTCAATGGAAAGTGAAGAGTGCGTATCATTTAGATGGCAACATGTTCAATCAACCGGAAGGCATTGCGTTTGATTCGGAAGGGAACATGTACATATCAAATGAAGGTGATGATTTGTCCGCAGGAAATATTTTAAAGTTTAAGAGAAGAGAAAAATAATGTATGTGGTAGGAAGTATGAACTATGAACTATGTATGAAACCCAACGCAATGTCTAACTGTAAACAAGTTCATAGCCCATACTTCATACTTCGAACAACGCACCAAAAAACCAAATGAAATCTCTATTTACCATACTAGCTATTCTATGTGTCAATTTGCTCTACGCACAGGACAGCATTGAGCATCGTGTAATATTTATTGGAGATGCGGGTGAAATGAATCCTGCACAGCAAAAGGCTTTGATACATGCCTCCAATCACATACTGCAAGGGAAAACGACGGTGATGTATTTAGGTGACAATGTGTATCCCAGGGGAATGGCGCTGCCGGGAGCTAAGAATGCAGACAAAACAAAACAGATACTGCAATCGCAATTTCAACCAATGCGAGCAAAAGGCGCACCTGTGTATTTTATTCCCGGCAATCATGACTGGGATAAGATGGGTCCCAAAGGGTTATCGAAAATTAAATATCAATGGCAGTATCTGGAAGAACAAAACGATTCACTGTTGAAGTTGATTCCACCAAATGGTTGCCCTGATCCTGTAGAAATACATCTTACCAATGATCTCGTGATCATTGCCTTTGACAGCGAATGGTGGTTGTTTCCCTTTGATAAAAGCAATGAAGACGCAGATTGTGACTGCTTCACAAAGAAAGATGTGCTTGCCAAGCTTGCTGAAATGCGGTACAAGAACCGGGGCAAGGTTGTTTTGCTTGCATCGCACCATCCATTTCAAAGCTATGGCGTGCACGGAGGAAAGTTTACGTGGAAGGATCATATTTTCCCTTTAACATCGATTAACAACAACTTATACATCCCACTACCTGGCATAGGTTCATTGTATCCTTTTTTACGTTCAACTTTTCCCAACCCAGAAGATTTGAAACATCCACTGTACCAGGACATGATCAACCGTGTAGATGCTATATTCGAAGGCGCGCCCAATCTTGTGCATGTGGCGGGGCATGAACACGGTTTGCAGTTCATAGAAGATAAAGGCACACAGGTTGTTAGTGGTGCAGGCGCAAAACATACCAATGCAAAAAAAGGAAAGGGTTCTTTGTTTGCAGATGCAACGCAGGGTTATGTTACTGTTGATTTGTTGAACACCTCAGCGCTGCGTGTGACTTATTATATCTACGAAAATGATACGGTGCATCAGGCTTTCTCCTATGCAATGCCTTATGCACCCGAGCAGGAAATAGTTGCACCAAACAGCGTGCCTATAAAAGAAGATAGTGTTGTAGTTAGCGTACATGCGTCGTACGATTCTGTTGGAAAAACGCATCGCTTTTTTTTCGGCGAAAATTATAGAAAAGAGTGGGCCGCTCCCACAAAGCTGCCGGTGTTGCGCATCTCTGAATTGTACGGTGGCTTAAAGCCGTTACAACTTGGCGGCGGTATGCAATCAAAATCATTAAGGCTGGAAGATAAAGACGGAAAAGAGTGGGTGATACGCAGTGTTGAAAAATTGCCCGACGCGCTATTGCCGGATGCACTGAAAGGAACCTTTGCAAGGGACTGGCTGGATGATGTAACGAGCGGCCAGCATCCTTTCTCTGCCTTGGTTGTACCGCCAATTGCGAATGCTGTAAAAGTGCCACATGCATCGCCTGTTATCGGAGTATTATCTCCGGACAAGAATCTCGGAATGTATGGCAGAGTGTTTTCAAATCTTGTCGTGCTGTTGGAAGAAAGAGAGCCTTTGGGCAAATCTGACAATTCCGAAAAAATGAAAAAGAATTTGCAGAAGGACAATGACAATCAACTTCACGCAAAAGAATTTTTGCGGGCGAGAATGTTGGATGCACTGCTGGGCGATTGGGACAGACACGAAGACCAGTGGCGATGGTATAATGATAATGATGAAAAGAAGGCCAAAGAATATCTCGCCGTGCCACGCGATCGCGACCAGGTTTTCCACGTAGTGCAAGGTCTAATTCCAAAAGCTGTTTCAAAAGAATACGTATTGCCTACATTCAGAAATTTTGATGCGGAAATATCACACTGGAAATGGTTGTTGTATAAAACAAGATTTGTTAACCCTTATCCCGAGATGCAATTCACCCGCGAAGAATGGAAAAAAGAAGCTGATAAATTTGCCAAAGCAGTTACTGATTCTGTAATTGAAGAAGCGCTGAAACGATTGCCTGCTGCATCTTACGCAATCCGGCATGATGAGTTGACAACCATATTAAGATCTCGTCGTGACAGGCTTCCGGAAACGATGCTGCATTATTATGACTTCATTCAAAAGGTCGTAGATATCAAAATAAGTAATAAAAATGAATTGGTGGAGATAAGCGATGCTGCTGATAAAGGAATGAATATCCGCATTTCAAAAATCAACAAGGATGGCAAGGTGAAAGATGAATTGATGAACAAAACCTATCCTGCCAATGCCACTAAAGAGGTGCGTTTATATATTGGTGATGGTAACGATAGTGTGATTCTGAATAGTCCTGCATCTGCTGTTAAGCTGCGCATTATCGGAGGTGATGATAGCAAGAGTTATAACATTGTTGATTCGAAGAACAAAGTGCAATTGTACGATAAGAACAACGGCTCACATTTCACAGGCGATACATCTTTATTGAAGCGACATATTTCTGATGATAGTTTGAATACAGCTTTTACTCAAACGAATCTTTACAATATCTGGATGCCGATGGCCCTGGTGGGTATCAATATTGATGATGGTTTTATTTTAGGAGCAGGCTTCAAATACACGAAGCAGGAGGGTTTCAGGAAATTTCCTTATGCAAGTATGCAACAGTTGGTAGCGGGACATTCGTTCTCCACAAAGGCATATAGAATAAAGTATAACGGAGAATGGATCGATGCTGTGGGGAAAGCTGATTTTACTTTACAGGCAGTTGTAAGAGCACCAAACAATACCATCAATTTCTTTGGAAGAGGCAACGAAACAGTGTACGATAAAACAGGCGATTACAAAAGGTATTACCGCACAAGATATGGCGCTTATCAACTTGATCCTGCGTTGCGTTGGAACGGCAGAAAGGACGGTACTTTGAGCATCGGGCCATCATTGTACTACTACGCGTATGACGCAGACGACAACAAAGGCCGATTTATTGATAATACTTCGCAGATCGGCTCGTACGATAGTTTGATTGTTGATAAAAACAAACTGCATCTCGGTGGTCAGATAACATTGTTAAGCGACAAACGAAACAGCAAGGTCATTCCGCAATGGGGTACATATGTAAGCCTGCGCATACAGGCCTATAAGGGTATTGGCGAATATGCTAATGATTTCATGCAGTTTATACCTGAAGTGGCCCTGTACAAGAGTTTGAATCCACGTGCGACTGTCGTGCTGGCAGAAAGGTTTGGCGGAACTGTAAGTGTTGGCAAAACAACCTTTTATCAATCTGCGTTTATTGGAGGACAAGAAAACTTGTTGGGCTACCGGCAATATCGCTTTGCGGGACAACATAGTTTTTACAACAACCTGGAACTCAGAATAAAAGTGGCAGATGTTGCCAATTATATTTTACCGGGACAGTTGGGCCTAACTGGTTTTTGGGATATCGGCCGTGTTTGGGAAGTGCCTGACAATTCTAACAAATGGCACAATGGCGTAGGAGGTGGCATTTATTTTGCGCCTGCTTCAATGCTCTCTTTTAATTTTGTAATGGGATACTCTCCCGAAGGCTGGTATCCTTATTTTACAATGGGATTTAGATTTTAATACTATGCAGAATACGATAATAAACGTCTTCCCTGATTTACCGCCTGATTCAACTGTTGAAATAGCATTGTCGTTCGGGCCGTTTATCCGCTTTTTAAAAAGCAGGAGCGACAAAGACAACATGCATAAAAATCATTTCTTCAGATACATCATTGATCAGTTCGAACGTCATCCGGAATTGTTGAGCCCGATCGATGTGAAAGAAATGTACAAGTATTCAAAACAACTGGAGCTGGTATATGCAGCAGTGTCGCCGGTTGTGGAAGATGAAGAAAGTCATTACTGGGCGCTTTGCACGCCGGGTGTACCATCATTGTTTTTTAGTACCAACGCATTTTTCAATCTTATTACCAACAAAGATGCAAAGGGTTCTATCAACAATGCGATCACAAAAGACAACGAAGAGCTGCGCAAAGGACATGCTGAAATGTCCTATTCTCTTATACTTGAAAGATTCTATGATATTCCCTGCTTTTTCAACCAGGAAATGATCAAGCAATTGGATGACAGGGAAACGGGTTTGGCTAAATACTACAAGATCAACCCCGATACAAGATTTACAGATATCGTTCCCTTGAAACCTTTGCCGCAACTGGATATGACATTGTTCCAATCTCGGCAAACGGATAAAGATGAAATACTTGCAAAGCTGCATGAACTCATGCCGCTAAACATGTTCCGCTTTGAAGGCTTTGGTATCACAAACGCTGAGGATGTGACATCTTCTTATGCACTGGATACAATTAAAAATCTTTTACTGTCTCATTCTGATGATGAAAGCGAAAACTATTCAAAGATCACCAATGCTTTGAAAACGCTGATAGGTAGCAAAGACATTGAATTTGGTGCGTTGCCGTTTTTGCAGATAAATAACAGGCTCGTTTTTAAGGATAAGGCATGCACAAACAGTATGCTGGTAAGATCGACAAAAGATTTTGTAGAGATGGAGACTGCCTATGCGAACCTGACTGATAAATACTTTAGAAATCCGAGAGTGGTTTTTTACAATGAAATTAGTGAAGGGGATGCGCAAAAGGAAAACTATCTGAAGAGTATGAAATTGGCAGGCGTTCGTTCCTTTGCTTTTATTCCGGTCTTCTTCAACAACCTGCTGGTTGGAATGCTGGAAGTGTTTTGTAAAAAAGAAGGCGTGTTCACTGAAGGATTATTGTCGCGCCTCGATCCTGCAATACCATTGATTTCTCAGTTAATGAAAAACACCATTGATGAGTTTGGAAACGGATTGAATAAAGTGATCAAGGAAAAGTTTACTGCCATCCAGCCTTCCGTGCAGTGGAAGTTTAATGAAGTTGCATGGCACCATATGCGCGATGTAACGCAGCAGGTTCCCAATCCGGAGATAGAAGACATTGTTTTCGAAAATGTATATCCTTTATACGGAGCCGTTGATATTCGCAATTCAACGATAGAGCGTAATACGGCGCTCTACAAAGACATGCAGGTGCAATTCAATATTTTGGTGAAAGTGTTGCAGGAGCTGAAAAAACGTTCCGGATTTGGATTGATAGACGAAAAAATATTTGTTACCCAGCAATGGATTCAAAAGATAGCGCCGGTTTCTGAGTTCAATGAAGAAGTAAAACTGAATGATTTTCTTGAGAATGATATCACGCCTTTCCTCATAAATTTCACGGAAAGCAATCCTGCTTACAGAACAGTAACAGATGAATATTTCAGTGCAATCGATGAAAAAGCTGGCAAGGCATATCACAATCGCCGGCAACTTGAAAGGTCGATGAACACTGTGATTTCGTCGCTTAATAATTATTTTGAGTTGCTGAAAATAGAGATACAACAAGCATACCCTTGCTACTTTGAAAAGTTCAGAACCGATGGTGTTGAGTATGATATTTATATTGGTCAGTCCATTACGCCCGATAAGCAGTACAATGAAATGTATCTCAGCAATCTTCGCCTGATGCAGCTTACATCAATGGTTACAGTGGCGAAGTATTCGCATTCGTTGATACCACATATACCAAGGCATGTAGAAACAACGCAACTTATTTTCATTCACTCACATCCGATCGATATACGATTCAGAAAAGATGAAAAACGGTTTGATGTTGAAGGAGCCTACAATATCCGCTATCACATCATTAAAAAACGAATTGACAAAGTCCACATTCGCGATACAGGTGAACGTCTTACGCAACCGAATAAAATTGCACTAATCTACTTCAATCAAAAAGAAGCAGACGAATACATCTCTTACATCAAATATTTGCAAGGCGAGAAAATGTTGATGGACGATCTTGAATTTCTTGATCTGGAAGAATTGCAAGGCGTGTCGGGATTGAAAGCGCTGAGAGTGGGAGTGATGGTGGACTAGTAGAGACAAGGCATTGCCTTGTCTTGCTGCGCAGTGTGATTGCAAAAAAAAGACAGGCATTGCCTTGTCTTGCTGTGCAGTGTGACTGCGAAAAAAGACAGGCATTGCCTTGTCTTGCTGTGCAGTGTGACTGCGAGAAAAGACAAGGCAATGCCTTGTCTCTACGTGATTGCACAATTTCTAAAAGGAAAACCCTCCCAACTTTCAGGCTGCTTCTACCTTACTTGTTGAAAGGGTTACTTCCATGTTTTAAGGGTCATGTTGTGTGTTAAAAACTAAAAAACGAAGAGAAACTATTTTCTTTCAGGCATTGTAAAGCTTAGAGGAACTTCACCACGCAATGTTTTTCCCGCTTGTCCCGTGAGCCATAAATATTGATCGGAAGGCGTTCCGCCCATTTTTAAGAACTCTACATTTTTCCCAACAGGCACATTGTCTGTACATTTAAAAATGGCTGTGCCTTCATTTACTTCATCAAACATTGCTACGTACAACATTTTTCCACCTGCTTTAATCGCAGTTGAGATAAGTTGCCAGTAGAAACGACCGCCCTGACGCGGAATAGAACCAACAGGTTTGATATCATCCGGAAAGGCATGCACACTTAGGTTGTGCCAGCTAAAGCCGGGGTATACGCAAGGCACGTAGTCAATATTGTTTTGTCTGCACCATTTCATGTCTTCAATCATCAAATCGCGGTAACGATCCATATCATTGTGCAGCAGCGGAGAGAAGCGTTGAACGGTCCATGGTAAGATCATATCTGACATGCGGATCAATTCATGCAGATAATTATCCTGCAGACAATCCGCATTTAATTCGCGCCATGCTGTAGGTACACCAAGCATTACAGTACAATTGCCGTACACAGGATCATTCTTGAGGAAGTTGATCAAACGCTCCAAACCAATGTTGCGAATATTGTAAGGTCTGTCAGGAAAACCAACGCCCCAAATAACGACAACAGGTTTGCCGCGATGGTGCAGGTATGTTTTTTCCCCATCCTGGTTGGTAACTTTTAATTGATCAACAAGGTATTTCCAGTCGTTAATAATAGCGGAGCAATCTTCGCCACTACCCGGTAAGCCCGACAGATCGTACATTACAGCGATTGCTCTTTTATATTTGGACGCTGCTTCAAATGCATTTTTTAAAATAGCAGAGCTTTCTTTTTTGCGATTTTCATTTTTTACATCATCAAAAAAACGTTGCATAAACACACCATCAACACCATATTGCTGCATCCATTTGAAGTGTAAGTCTGTTGTGCTTTTATCAACCGAACTGAAAAATTTTGCCGGTTTACCATCTGCTAATTTCAACGGTGTTTCATACGTCTTTTCGTATTCGCTTACATCCGGCCATGCATCAACGCCCGATCTGTTTTCATTTCCGTAAGCATAACCTTTTGCTGAGCTGCCGTCTCCCGCAGCCCTGAACCAGCCCTGATATCCGGCCATTACCAGGCCATCATACGTGGGATAAAGTGTCGAACTGCTGTGTTTTGATTGTGCGTGGCTGCTGATGGTGCAGGCCGCGAGAACAATTGCTAATAGTCTTTTCATGTTTGTTGTAAGTTATGAGTAATGAGTTTTGAGTTTTTTGTTTCGCTCGTTTTGTTAAGCAGGCTGTTCAACCTATAGGTCGTTCGACATTCGTAACGAGAGACAGCTTGTCATCCCGACGAAGGAGGGATCTGGGTGTTTATTTATGCAGCGTGTTGCCAGTGGTAGACCCAGATCCCTCCTTCGTCGGGATGACAAGCAACATGCTTTCATTTTTCAAGCCGCTTAACTAAGCGACTTTGAATTATTAATTCACCCGCAACGCCTCATTCTGACGAATGTCCTCAGACGAGCTTCCTACCATGATCTTAAATTCACCAGGTTCTACAACGTGTTTCATGTCGCGATTCCAAAGTGCTAATTGTTCGAAACCGATTTTAAAATCAACTGTCTTGCTTTCGCCCGGTTTCAAAGTCACGCGGCCAAAGCCTTTCAGCGATTTGACAGGAGTGGTTACGCTGCTTACAACATCGCGTATGTACAATTGAACAACCTCTGTACCTTCTGTTGTTCCCGTGTTTTTAATGGTAATATGCACCGTCGCATTTCCATTAACAGGAATAGTTGCAGGAGAAATAGTAAGGTTGCTGTAATCAAAAGTTGTGTAGCTTAAACCGTGTCCAAACACAAACAGCGGTGTGTTTGCTTCATCCACATAAGCATGCCTCGATGTTGGTTTGTGATCATAATAAAAAGGAAGCTGGCCAACCGAGCGGGGAAATGTCATCGGCAATTTTCCGGAAGGATTTACATTGCCCAGCAATATATCTGCAACAGCCAAACCACCTTTCTCACCGGAGAACCATGATTCTACAATGGCTGGAATATTTTTTGCCACCCAGTTTATAGAGAGAGGTCTGCCATTGGCAAGTACCGCCGTTATTGGCTTTCCCGTTGCCTGCAATGCTTTTAAAAGATTTACCTGTTTTTCATCAAGATCAAGATTTGCACGATCTTTTCCTTCACCTACGATTTTTAAATCTTCTCCGATCACGACAACAACAGCATCCGCATTTTTTGCAATAGCAACTGCTTTTTGTTGTAAGTCGTTTTCATTTTCATTTTTCTCTGTTGAATAACCTTTTTCGAAGTTGATGGAAATATTGTTGCCTGCTCTTTGTTTTAATCCATCCACGATAGAAATTGCCTTTCCTTCTTCGTTTGAATATCCGCCGAGGTAGCTGCTTTCAGCCAATGCACCAATCACTGCAATTGATTTTGCATCCTTTTTTATTGGCAATACATTGTTATCATTTTTCAGAAGACAAATACTTTCCTGTGCTGCCTTCAATGCCAGGTCCTGGCTCTCTTGTGTATGAAATACTTTTGCTTTTAAAGAAGTATCTGTGTAAGGATTGTCAAACAAACCGAGTAGAAATTTTACACGTAATACATCACTCACTGTTTTGTTCAATTGAGCAATTGAAAGTTTTTTGTCTGCAATTGCTTTGTTCATCGCTGTTAAAAAGCCCTCGTGAGTGAAGTCGTAGAACTGCATATTCAAACCTGCATTCAGTGTTTGAGCCAACGCATCACTGGTATCACTTGCTACCTGGTGATTTTCAAGACTCATTTTTATTGCACCAAGATCTGATAATACAAAACCTTTGAAGCCCCATTCTTTGCGCAATACATCTGTCAACAACCATTTGTTGTCAACGCACGGAATGCCATCAAGCTCGCTGTACGCGGCCATCATAGACAATGCGCCGCCTTCTTTAACTGCTTTTTCAAAAACGTACAGGAAAGAACTTCTTCCTTCACGTTCGCTCATGAAGACAGGAGAAGTATTGCTGCCACCTTCCGGAATGCCATGTATGGCAAAGTGTTTGGGTTCTGCCACCACTGAGTTTGGCTGGCTCACGCCTTTGCCTTGCAAACCCTTTACCATAGCAACGCCGTTCAATGCTGCGAGATAAGGGTCTTCGCCATAAGTTTCTTCTACGCGTCCCCAGCGTGGATCACGTGGCAGGCAAAGCACAGGACCGAGGATCATGTCTACGCCGTGCGCTCTTGTTTCAGTTGCGATGGTTCTGCCGATGTTGTGTACAAGAGTTGTGTCCCACGCACCTGCCAGTTGCAGAGGAATAGGAAAGGAGGTGCTACCAAAACCGCTGTAGCCATGCAAGCCCTCTTCAATGAAAAGCACAGGAATACCCAAACGCGTTTTCTCCATCGCATATTTCTGTATGCTGTTGGTAATGTCTGCAGTGAGGGGATATAGATCGTGAACCGAGCCGATACCAGTTTTGCCAATGGCTGCGGCTGTTTTTTCTTCGGAGTAAGCAGAGGCTTCATGGCCGCCCATTGTGGCAACTTCTTTTCCCCACCACATGTCGAGCTGTTTGATCTTTTCTTCTGTGGTCATTCTGCCAACGAGGTCAGCCACTCGTTGATCAACGGGTAGTGAGGCATTTTTGTAGGGTAGAACAGTTGGCCGCACCGGATCTTTTGCAAACGAACATAACGCAACCAGTGCAACCGCCAGAGAGATTTTTGCATTCATATTGCAAGCTTTTGATTTAATATGAATGCAAAGAAAGAAGCGGAGAATTAATTAATGCCTAATTATAGATTAATTGGAGAAAAAATGAAGAGAAAGGACGAAGATTTTCATGAAGGAGCACACGGATGACACGGATTAGACGGATTTACACGGATCTTTTTAATAACTGAATAACCGAGTAACTGAATAACTGAATTGTTCCATGAATAGGGTTACGATTAATGACGAAAAAATCAATGCAAATCAGTCCGATCAGTGTCATCAGTGTGCCAAAAAAATAAACAGATCCCCACATAATAAATCCGTGAAAATCCGTCTAATCCGTGTCATCCGTGTGCCAATCAATTGATCACATCGTGGAACGTCTTGTCGAACTCTTCGCCGTAGATGTCTTTGTAATCTTTTACAAATTTCAGGTAAGTGTTATTTGCCAGTGTATGGCGTTTCAATTGTATCAGGCTTTTGCACTTGTAGGTTAATGCATCTTCGTTCAGTTGATCGAAGTAGAATACATAATGCGTCAACTCGATGATGAACTCTGGGTCCTTGGTAATGTTTTGGTTCTTAATATAGTTAAGGCATAGATCGATCACTGAATTGGAAACTTCTGACTTTACATTGTCTAGCCAGTTGTATTCTGTTTGTGAAAGGAACGGTCCGCGTCTTATAACCTCTGCCAATGGGTGAACGTATTCTTGTCCGTGTTCTGCAGCATACTTCAGTTGCATGAAACGTTTGTAATCAATATGGATGCTATCGTCCGGTGTTTGGAACTGCCAGTAGCCAGCTTCTTTATTGATCACGCAATTGCCCACCTTCTCGAGAATTACTTTCAGTTTGGCAATATTTACCGAACGATTATTCTTAGCGTCTTTTGCAGATTTATCGTGCCACAAAATTTCATCAAGCCCTTCTGAAGAAATGCCTCTGCCATCTTTCACGGTGTAGATAAGAATGATAAGGAACAACTCTTTCAGCAGGGGAGTAAACAATCTGGTGATATCGTTGCCATCTTTATCGTACACCTGGAAGTGACCAAAAAGGAAGATCGAAGATTTGAACTGCTTCTCATTGTTAGGTGAAAATGCATTGGTGAATATCGGTTGAAAAACTTCTTCTTTCTCTGGTTGTGCAGGTGTTGATGCAAGTTCTTTTTTGTTCGGCTGCGCTTTCTTTTTGCGAAGCAGATAAATAAGCAGTCCTGCCACAAGCAATGCCGGAATGATCAGCCAGTAACGGTTCTGTTTTTTTATAGCCGTCACGAAAGTATTGCTGTCGGCGACTTGCGGCGGAAAGTTAAGCGTGTATATTTTTACAATCGTGTTCTTATCTTTTACTTCTTCCTTTGAATACAACATGGTAACAGCAATCAGTTTGTTGCTGATAGGCGAGTAGTACAGGTCCGCATAAGACTCGATATCATGAAAACTATATGGAATAGAATCTGCCACCAGATGCAATGTTGAATCGGTTAAAGAACCTTTCACCAATTGCAGCGCGGAGTTGAAACGATCATTGTTCGGAAAGATCAAACCATAAAAATCATCTTTGCCCGGGCCTATCACAAGGCTGTTGGCAAAAGCAAACTGGGAGCCGAATGGTTTGAAGTTGTATATTTTTTTGAAGGTTGATGTTTTAATATCAAACTTGTAAAGGTCGTAGTAGTTCTTTGGGTCAAGCATTTGGTCGCCGGTTTGGCTGCCGTAGCCACCAACCATATACGCCACGTTTGCGTTCTTGTCTACACCAAGTGCGGAAAGATAACGCGGCGGAAAATAATCTCCTTTGGTATGTACAGAATCCCATTGCTGTGTTGCAAAATTGTAGTGCAGTACTTCGTTTTTATAACGCAACTGTCCGTAGCCGCCTACAACATACAACGAGCCATCGGCAGGAGAAATGAATTTATTGGAATGCCAGAATTCAGTAAGCGGGCCGGGTACAAAGGCGCCGCTCCATTGACGCTGATCAAAATCGTAGCCGAACACCTGGTGCTTGTCTACATAAACATCATAGAATTTTTTAGTGGCACTGTCGTAAATAGCCTGGTTTCCCGGAAGCAGGTTTTGATGCTTTGCATTTGGTGTCCACTGCATTATGCCACGGTCTCCTTTCAGCTGATACACGCCCATAGAGTCATTTCCACCAATGAAAAGCCTGTCCTGTACTGGATCGTAGCCCACATTGGCAAAACCATTGATAGCGAATGTAGCCGCCATTTCCCATTTCTGGTGCTTTGGTTTTATCCAAACCGGATTGGTTACTTTGGCTTGTTTGTTGCCATTTTTGTCAATACAAACTTCTCCGTCAATTTCATCAAGCGGCCAGTAATGTTTTAGTGTTCCCTGTTCAGATAATTTGATGTCCTTTATCTGCATGGGAGGAATGTCCCTCGTTTTGAACTTCTGAAAGTCGTTTGCACCCCACAAAAACTTATAACAATTTGCGGCAAATGGTACATTGCTTTTGCCTACGGATTTTCCATTTACCAATAACTCGATAGTATGTGCGGTGAGATCAAATTTGAGATCAATATTTGACCATTGCTTATAGAGATGCATACTGTCGATGAAAAAGCTAATGCCAGATAGGCTTTCACCGATGATGACTCTAAAGTCTGAGGATCGTTGATTGTATATAAGGTCAATGTTTTGGTTATCATGCGTTATCATGCGCAGCACATAACCAAAGTATGTTTCATGATTGGGAAGAAATTGAATATCGAAATTAAGGTCGAAGTTTTTGGCGAAGCATATGGAATCTTCAGGGGACAGATCAAGAGCCGTTCTTTTTTCAAGTACGACTTCATGACTATTAAAAGTTAACCCATAGGATTGGGAAAAACCAGTAACGTTCAGTAATAAAAATGCAAGCGCAAAACAGAATATATTCCTCATCATAAGCAATCGTAAAAATAAGTATCTTTTACAAAGAAACCGTTATATCTGGCGCACGGCCAAATTAAAATTTCTTAAACGAATAAGTTCGTGTTTTTTAATCTTGAATCAATGGTGATGTAATGCAAGCGTCAGGGTTAAAAATAAGGTAATTGATTGTTTTTCCATCAAATAAGGGAAGAAAAAATAACGGCGAGAGGGCGGGTATTTAAAACACCTCAATGAGCGATAAACTGAAATTTTCTACCCGGAATGCAGGCGCGTGTTTTTACTACATTTTGTTGCCGAAGTGTTATGCTATTTTATCATGAAGGATAATGGCAGAGAGTTGCGGTGCTTTTTACCTGACTATTATTCAAATTTCGCCAGCGTCATGATATTTCCTGCGATGCAACCTCTGGTGGATAAAATACCGTTATTGAATAAGATGTGAGCAAACATAAATTGCTCCTTTCTTGTCCCCTGAAAATTATAGGATTGCACCTCGTTGTTTTTCAGGATTTGATTGACAAGATTTCTAATTGTAATATCTTGGCCATAAAGCAAAAGGTCGTAGTAGCTATATTCGTTGAAGCCAATATTTTCAAGCGCTGATTTCGAATTAAAGTAATAATGTCGGTCAATCTGTGTTCTATTTATTGCTAAAACTGTTTTGTCAGATTTGTTTCTGGAAAGCCCAACTAATACAAACGGTGCTTCGGTACAAATCTCCTTAGTTTTTCCCGTGGTTTGGTTTGTGGCGATAATAACTACAAAATTTGGTGCTGTGCTAAAGGTTGCAAATGCGCTATCCGCCATCCTTTTTTTCTTCGCTTCACTAACGGTCGGATTAAAAACGAAAAGGCTGTCCGCTTTAGAAAATGGCTTGACCCATGTCTGTGCGGAAGTCGCCAATGGACTTGCTAGTAGGATTGTCAGGATAAATTTTGCCAGTTGTTGCATTGTCTTGCAAGTTTATCGCCTGCAGTTAAGTGTAGGCGAGGTGATTTCAATAAGGCTTGATCTGCCAGACAAATGTAATGAAGCCCAATTGAAAATCTTAGGATCCGTTTTTAACGCCACGCCACAAAGCCTAACAACCAACAACTATCAACTAACAACTGACTAAAAAACCGAAAGGCCCGGATGATTTCCACCCAGGCCTTCGAAAAGTTCACAAAGTAAACGTCGATAAAAAACTATGTTTTAAGTGCGAATGCGATTCGCACCTGCCATTTTCAACTTTTAATTCGCTCTGGCAAACGGTTTCGCCGGTTTTATATCTGTGCCCCAGGTCTTATTTGGTTTAGGACCCATTTCCAGTTCGATGGTACATCCGCTCACCAATTGATCATGAGTGAACCATGGCGTTTTCAAAATCTTGCCATTTAGTTTTGCACTCTGGATATATTTGTTCACCTCGTTGCTGTTGTGCGCAATAAGTGTAAACGTTTTTCCATTTTCCAATGCTATTGAAACTTTGCTGAAAACGGGGCTACCAATAGTATAGACCGGAATGCCCGGCGTCATTGGATAAAATCCCATGGAAGAGAAAACCACAAAGGCAGACATGCCACCGCCATCTTCATCACCAGGAATACCAAACACATTGTCCTTGAACCACAGTGACAAAAGGTTTCTCACTTGCTGCTGTGTTTTCCACGGAGAAGAAGTGTAGTTATATAAATATGGTATGTGGAAACTTGGTTCGTTGCCCATTGAGTATTGTCCTACAAGACCAGTAGCATCAGGGAACTTTGCCCAGAATTCATATTTCGATCTGTCGAGCCCTTCGCGGAACAGTTGATCAAGTCTTACTTCAAAACTGTCTCTTCCACCCATCAAATCAATCAACCCTGGAATGTCCTGTTGTACCTGCCACATGTACGTCCAGCCGTTGTTTTCATCATAATATTCCCTGCCTCCGAGGCCGCCATCAAACTTCGGATCGATCATTATCCAGTTGCCTTTATCATCTTTTGGTAAAAAGAATTTCGTTTGTTTGTTCCAGAGGTTTCGGTAGTTCTGTCCTCTTTTTTCAAATGTGTTGTAGTCGCTTGTTTTGTTAAGGTCCTTTGCAAGCTCTGCCAGCGCCCAGTCATCAAAAGCGCCACCGAGTGTTACCGCAACAGCTTGTCTTTTCTCAAACGAATGTACTTCTGCAACCGTTTCTTTTTCGCCCTCATGAAGCGCAGGGAAGTACCCGTTAGTATGATAGAAATCGTCTAGCGATGTTTTCGGCCCGTTTTTCCATGGCAGCATCGTTGCGTCAGTTGCATTTTTTCTCATCCCTTCGTAGGCTTTTTCTACGTCATAATTTCTCAAGCCTTTTCTATACGCATCAAGAAAAACGATAGAAGAGTGGAAGCCGTTCATACAGGCATGGTCGCCGAAAAGCACCGGAAATGTTGGCATCCAGCCGCTTTGCTCATACATGCGCACGTACGATTGCAACATGTCTTCTTCTTGTTTTGGATGCAAAATTGTTCTCAATGGATGCAGCGCCAGGTAAGTGTCCCATGACCAATCATCTACATAAAACGGACGCTTGTCTGTATTGATCTTGTTGTTGTAACCGCTGTAGTAATGAGTGTCTTCGCTGATGTCCACCATGCGTTCGTGGCATCTGTAAAGGGCCGTAAAGAATGAACGTCTTTGCGCTTCTGTACCTCCTTCAATTTTTATTTGCGACATCAGATTGGTCCACGCTGCTTTTGCATTTTTTTCTACCGCAGCAAAATCTTTCGAAGCAATCTCTTCGTCAAAATTCTTTTTCGCCTGTTCCGCGCTTACAAAGCTGATCGCATATTTCAGTTCAACAGTGCGGGCGCTTGCAGGGAAATTGATGTAAGGTCTTGCACCTTCTTCGGTTATACTTGATGCGTTTTTGATTACTTTGTTGCTGTCCACATAGCCTGTTGTTCCCGCTACATTGAATATGCCGTAAGTGTAAACCTTTATGTCGTTGTGATAAGTTTCCATTCCTTGCAGCACGGTGCCGTTGAACTTCCAGGAAGCCGGGCCATCATTAAAGTTGCTGAACAGCAGGAACTTATTTTTCCCTTCGGGAAATGAAAACCTGTAGTAACCGGATTTTTCACCAGGAGTAAACTCTACAGTAATGCCATCCTCGATCAGATATGTTGAGTAATACCATGGACGGGTAATTTCAAGATTGTGATCATAAGGCATGCGCTTGTTCCAGCTCTCTGCCGCCAATTCTTTTACCGAAGGCTTTACAGAAAAAACTTCGCCCAGGCGGTGAGAAACGATCGTCAACGGAAAGCTTGATATCTGATCATCCAGGTAGTCCTTGCGGATAGGGTACATGCGTATTACCTGGTTGGGCAATTGCGCGGTGGGTCTTGTGGGTTCAAGCAGTTGGCCAATGTTGCCAATCGTAGGATCGATGTAATCTATGTTTTGCTTTTTGGGCGCCGTCGTATCTTTTGGGACGTTTGCACAAACAACGCCCGTGAAAACCGCTTGTTGCAAAAGCAATAGAAGAATGCCCTGCTTGCTTAAAAATTTTTTCTTCATTCAAAGTTCTTTTTAGAATATGCTATTCAGCCTGGCATTCATAAACCGCTCGTAGTTCCTTTGAGAAAATAAATGGCAAGGCGTAACAAATTGATTGTTTTAAAAATTGATTATCCGCCCGAAGCCCTGGGTTCAAAGCCGGGTGAAAAAGATATATTTCGAGAGCCGCTGTTGGTGTGAAGAGCGGTCTTTGTGTATGGCTCACCAACAGCCAGCCGCACAATTGTTGTTGGTACGGCTGTGCTGTAAGCCGCGCTTCGATACCAACAACGGCGACCTCGCCTTATGCCCAGCGCGATGGGTTCAAGGCCGGGTGAAAAAAACATTTTACTGGTATTTTTTACTTGAAAAATGAAAACAGGAATGTTCAAATGGATCGGGTCCGTTGAAACTTTTTTCAGGTTTACGGTCGCACGTGTTGGAAAAGGCGCCGGCAAAAAATGCACTTCCGGGTACAAACGGACCTTACTCAGCGATGGATCATTCGCCAGCAGATGAACTGCATAGCTCCCAAACAGGCAGATTGCCCAATACAGCAAAACCATTTTTTCCATAACAAGCAATTGTTTAAAAAATGAGAATCTCCGGTACACGAAACACTGTGAATTTCAAAATGCAAATAAGCGGGAGAGGTATTAATAAATGATCTAACAAACTATTAATACAGAAATTAATTAATAGGAAATGGAAATTAATGCATCAACTGGCTAGTAATTAGCGGGTTAACCACTAAAAAATCTTCTAAAAAGCATTTTCTAACAGCTAACAACCAACAACTAACAACCCCATTAATAGTGTCTCTTTGACAATTCTTAGATAAGGCCGGACCTCATAATTTATTATTAATAGAAAAAAGTCGCATTAATTTTCTCAATTAAGCAGTTTTTAGCCTTCCTGTTAAGGTCAGGGTAGTTTCTTGCAGGCAGTTACGAAACAAAACGATTGCCGTATGAGGTTACAGCCAGTTGGCGAAATGCCATTAAGCGAATTCTGTAGAGACGCGTTGAACGCGTCTCCGATTATCAGACTGACACACCCTTTTTTCGGGAGACGCGTTCAACGCGTCTCTACAAGGTTGCTGAAATTTCAACGACATAATATTTATATACACAACCCCTGATCTTTTTACCTCACCTCTTTCGTTGGAATAACAAAGTAGTTTTTCTCTCTCCTTACATGCAAGCAATCATTCGTCATACTACTAGTTGTTCCGACGAAAGAGGTTTCAAGAAACTAATACTTAACCCTCGTTAAAACGATTTCAACATGATTTTTTCTCGTTCTAAAAAAATATTCCTGCAGCTCTTTTGCCTCTTTTTTGCAATTCAAGGCAAAACGAATGCGCAGCAATTAATTTCCTATGTCGACCCCTTCATCGGCACCGGTGGTCATGGCCATACATACCCCGGCGCCACCGTACCTTTTGGCATGGTGCAACTAAGCCCGGATAATGGCACTTCCGGCTGGGACTGGTGCAGTGGCTATAATTACAGCGATACAGTGATCGCCGGATTTTCGCACATGCACTTAAGCGGAACGGGTATTGGCGATTGGGCAGATATTTCCGTATTGCCGCTTACGCAAACAGTTTCCGGGAAAGAGGAAATGTATAAAATCGGTTTTAGCCATGCCAATGAAAAAGCGACGCCTGGCTTTTACGCTGTAAAATTGAACAATGGTGTACAAGTATCCCTCACTGCAACAGAAAGATGCGGGTTGCATAAATACGAATTTCCGCAGGGAGATATGTCGGTGATCAGGTTTGACCTTGGCTTCAGAATAAACGGCGATCATCCAACGGACACCTATATTCGCCAGGTAAATGATTCCACTATTGTTGGTTATCGCTTTTCTTCAGGCTGGGCGAGGGTACAGCGTGTGTATTTTGCTGCAAGAACTTCCGCTCCAATTAAAAAGATCGAAGCAACCAACACCAGCGACAAAGTTGCCAAAGCACAATTGATCTTCGATGGTGGTAAAACCATTCTAATGAAAGTAGGTCTTTCATCTGTTGATGAACAAAATGCGCTGCTGGCATTGAATGAAATTGGTGACTGGAATTTTGAAAACGTATCGCAAAAAGCTGCCGCGAAGTGGGAAAAGGAATTGGAGAAAGTAAAAATAGAAACATCGGATGAACACTTGAAACGCGTTTTCTACACTGCATTTTATCACACCTGCCTCGCGCCGGTTTTATATTCCGATGCCGATGGAACTTACAAAAATGTTGAGGGAAATGTTACGAAAATGGCTTCGGGCCAGCGTTACACAGTTTATTCTTTGTGGGATACATTCCGTGCACTCAATCCATTAATGAGTGTTACACAGCCCGATCGTTACGGCGACATTTTAAACACGATGCTTGCATTTTACGATGAAAATGGATTACTGCCGGTTTGGGATCTCAATACGTACGAAACCAACACAATGACAGGTTATCATGCTATTCCCGTCTTGGCAGATGCAGTATTGAAAAACTGGCCGGGTGTCGATGCAGAGCGGGTTTACAAAGCAATGCAAAAAAGCGCCTATCAATCTATAAGAGGCATTCCTGATTATATAAAATATGGCTTTTTGCCGCAGGACAAAGAAGCGAGCAGTGCATCCATTACGCTGGAGTACGCGTATGATGATTGGTGCATTGCGCAGGTGGCCCTGAGGCTTGGTAAAAAAGAAGATTACAACCTGTTTATGAAAAGATCACAGTCGTACGTCCAACTTTTTGACAAAAGCACAGGGTTCATCCGCGCAAAAAATTCCGATGGACAATTTGTAACGCCTTTTGATCCTTACTATTCAGAACACAACGGCAGAAGAGCTGCCTACACAGAAGGCAACGCATGGCAGCATTCGTTCTTCGTGCCGCAGGATGTTCGAGGCCTTGCGAAACTACACGGTGGCAATGAAAAGCTCGCACAAAAACTTGATTCGCTTTTCTCAGTTACATCTAGTGTTACCGGCGAGAATGCGTCAGCAGACATTAGCGGCATGATAGGACAATATGCGCACGGCAACGAACCGAGTCACCACATTGCTTACATGTATGATTTTATTGGCCAGCCGTGGAAAACTCAAAACATTGTTCGCCTGATCATGGACTCATTGTATCATGACGCGCCGGATGGTTATTCAGGAAATGAAGATTGCGGACAAATGAGCGCATGGGCAGTGTGGAGCATCGTTGGGTTGTATCCCGCAAACCCTGCTAGTGGCAGATATGTGTTTGGCAGCCCTTTGATTGATAACGCTGTTATTACCGTAAAAGGCAATAAACAATTCACCATCAAAGTAAAAAACAACAGTCGCGAAAATAAATATATCCAGTCGGTAGTACTAAACGGCAAGAAGTACGATAAGCTATACGTCGATCATGCTGACCTGATGAAAGGCGGAACGCTTGAGTTTACGATGGGCAAAGAGCCGAACAAGAAATTTGGCGTAGACGCATCGCAATGGCCGTGATTCAATTAAGAATTAAGAATTAGGAATTAAGAATTGGTTTCTCCACGAATGAGGTTTCGTTTTTGGAACAGGCTTCTGTTCGGGATATAAAATCAAAATTATAAGTAAATTCTCTACATAAGGGGTGCTTGTGACATCCAAACAATATCGCTCAAAAAGAATTCTTAATTCTTAATTCCTAATTCTTAATTTTCAAAAGCGTTCTTGTATTATATTAGTGAGTAACGATTAAAACCATATGATGAATAAAGTATCCTTTACAGAGAAGAAATTCCTGGTAACTTTTGTTTTTGTGACTTCTCTTTTCCTGCTCTGGGGCGTTGCCCATTCTATGAGCGACGTATTGAACAAACACTTTCAAAACGTATTGAATTTATCCAAAGCCAATTCCGGTTTAATACAATTATCAGTCTTCGGCGCTTATGCAGTTATGAGTATTCCTGCGGGCATCTTCATGAAAAAGTTTGGCTACAAAGCAGGTGTATTGTTTGGCCTTATATTGTTTGCCACCGGAACATTTTTATTTGTGCCTGCGGCAAATGAAAAGTCTTTTACTTTTTTTAGAGTTGCCTTATTCATATTGGGTTGCGGAATGGCGACGCTTGAAACCGTTGCGCATCCATTCGTTGCAGCACTGGGCGACCAGAGAGCCAGCGATAGAAGGATCAACTTTTCACAATCATTCAATGCTGTAGGAACGATGATTGGTCCGGCATTGGGTTCTTATTTTTTATTGCGTGCCAACACAGAAGTAACGGGAGACCTGTCTTCTGTAAAAGGATTGTATGTTGGTATCGGTAGTTTCATCGCATTGGTAGCAGTGTCGTTTGCTTTTGTAAAAGTGCCTGCACTTACAGATCCACACGCTGCTTCAGCCGATGATCTTGAGAAAGAAAATGTAGACACAGAACCTGGTAAGAAATTATTTCAACATCGTCATTTTGTATGGGCGGCTATTGCTCAGTTTTTCAATGTTGCCGCACAAGCAGGAACATGGAGTTACTTCATCAACTACGGTCACGAAAAAATGGGTTTCACTGATCAAAAGGCGGGCAACTTCATGGTTTTATTTATGGGCATGATGGCACTCGGTCGTTTTGTAGGAACTTTCTTAATGAAATACATCGCGCCAAATAAATTGCTTGCTTACTTTGCGTTGGGCAGCATAGCCATGTGTTTAATCGTTGCGCAGAGCTGGGGCTGGCCGTCATACATTGCATTGTTGATGATCAACTTTTTCTTCAGCATTATGTTCCCAACCATTTTTAGCTTAGGCCTAAAAAATCTTGGGAGTCCTACACAGCAAGCAGCACCATTTATTTCGATGGGCGTTGTTGGAGGTGCGTTTTTTCCATTTGTTATGGGCCTCATCGCCAACCAGGATGTTGCCAAAGCATACTATCTTCCAATCGTTTGTTACTTCGTTATCTTCCTGTTCGGCTATAAGTTTTATGAAGTGAAAAAAACGACGGTGAAGCTGAGAGCGGTGAAAGCGGAGGAGGAAATGGAAATTAAGAATTAAGAATTAAGAATTCTTTTTAATAAGGTCTTTGCGACAAATGCATAGATACCAAAAAGGCATCGATAGTCTAAACTGTCGATGCCTTTTTCTTTTAAGCTAAATATTATGTTGCACGTTTAGGAAAGTTCCAAGTCGTTCATCTCCAGCAAATGAGGAATTCTTAATTCTTAATTCCTAATTCTTAATTGTTCTAAAGTCCTGTACTCGATTTAATCTCCTTACCGTCCTTATCCAAATACAAATACTTTTTCTCAATGCCTTTTTTAAGATTAAAGCGATAAAGGCTTTGTCCCTTATTATCCTCCACATAATCTGTAGAGTTCAGTTGCCAATCTGCATAGCGGCTTTTAGAGAAGGACTCTTTAACATCTTTTGGTAGATCGTCCTTGTCTATTTTTGTTTCAGTGTTATCCCAGGTGCCGTCCACGTTATAATGTGCCACATAGTCCTTTTTCTTTTGTTTAAACTTTGCAGTGTAGTTTGACACATTGTTGCTCCAATTTACATCGCTCGCTTTGGGATATTTTTCTGCAAAGCTCTTCTTTGCTTTATCGGGAATATTAACGACTTGCGCACTGCACAAATTGGTTGCCAATAACATGCAGGAAGCAAAAAATGAAAGAATAGGAGTTTCATAAATGTTTGTTTTCGTTATGAAACCAATAACACGTTTGCAAAGATTTGGTTCGACAATCAGCACTGGGAACGCAGATTTTCATGATTGTCATGATTTTAAATGATTTAGATGTGGCATGCGGTATTGCTGATTAATGGTTTACTGCTGAAGTGTGCGACGCAACGATGCTGAATCATGGTCTGTTGCTCACCTCCATAAAAATCTTGACAAATCTTGACAATCATGAAAATCATGAAAAATCTGCGTTCCTGTTTCCTTACACTCTCATATCATCGGCCACCCAGTTTTTAATCGATTTCTTTATTGAATTAGGAGATAGATTTTCTGCGAGTGTTCTATCGATAAGCGGCAACAACTCTTCATCAGAAGCAAAGCGCAATGCTGCAATTTGTCCGAAGCTTAGTTTGTTTTCCAGTTCGTCCATTTTTTTATTCGTCAAAATGAAATAGCGTAAACGCATTTCAAGGCGCACGATTCTGTTTTGATTGTTCAATGCATAATGTTGCCTTAGCATAAAAGATAGCCAGCCTATAACAACGAAAGCAGCCGCAATTGTTATCCAGAGATCATGTTGCTCAGGATACTTAGAGCTGCATCGCACGCTAAAAATGATGGCTATTAAAATGACGGGATAAAATATAAAATGATGGGGCGCATAGAACTTTCTGTGGTTACTGTAATTCTGGGCTGGCATGTTTGTGTTTTTTGTAAATCTAGCGTAAAAAACTTACCCGAATTCCTCAATTATGGCACGGTAAGGTTTTTGCATCTACACGAATAAACCTTTGATAAATACCGATCCCAACAAGAGCGTTGGGTTCGTGGAAGTAATTTGTTTACCATTAAAACTAAAATTTATGAAACTTACAATTTTGTCTTTTTTTGCGGCCATTATGTTGCTGGCCAACAATCTGTGTGTGGCTCAGGTAGTTAATATTCCTGATAAGGCAAAGAAAGCCTTTGCAGAAAAATATCCGCATGCAACCAGTGTAGACTGGGACAATAATGTGTCCAACTATTCCGCCAAGTTTAAGGACCACGGAAAAGGATACGAGGCCCATTTTAATGTAGATGGTATATGGGACAATACTGAAACTCAAGTAGAAAAAGGCGACGTGCCTGGTGAAGTGAAAGAGTCTTTTACCAAAAGCCGTTTTAAAGATTGGGAAGTAACTTCTACAGACTATGTAGTTGATAATAAAAACAATCATTATTATCGTTACAACCTTAAAAAAGGAATCGAAAAGAAATACCTGTATTTTGATAAGGCCGGTAAGGAAGTGAAGGTGAACACCGGAGTATAGAGGAATTAAGAATTAGGAATTAAGAATTAAGAATTCATCCTGCGTAACTTACTGATGATTGCCTGATGCAGCTACTGCAAACGGCTTCGACAAGCTCAGCCTGGCACCCCGCTAGCGCTGTCAGGCTGAGCTTGTCGAAGCCGTTTGCTAACTAAGCGACGTTGAATTAGAATTAGAATTTTACCTCAGCAAGAGTTATCACATATTGAGGCTTTGATAAGTTTGGTGAAAGTTTTACGCCCAAACTATCAAAGCCTTTTTGTTTTCAAACAATTAATTTTGAAGGACAGGAAATTAATAAAATGACTCTTAAAGAACAGGTATATAATCAATGCATGAATATCGTTTCTCAAAGAATTACTGACGTTCAAAAAACGTTGGATGATTTGAGAGAAAGTGTAAAGAATGAAACGAAGAGCACGGCAGGCGATAAATACGAAACAGCAAGAGCGATGCTTCATATTGAGCAGGAAAATGTAACAAAGCAAATGACCGAATTACTTGAGCAAAAAGCTCAGCTCGAAAAGCTCTCAATGATTGGAGAAAGTGAGTCTGTTATAAAAGGAAGCCTTGTAAAAACTGACCGCGGATATTTGTTCATCAGTATTGCGTTGGGTAAAATCAAAGTGAGAGATCAGACTGTTGTTGTGCTATCTCCGCAATCGCCGCTGGGCAAGCAGTTGATAGGATTGAAAATAGGAGAGAGCGCGGTGATGAATGGCATGAAATATTCGGTCGAGGGAATTGAATAGGGGCCTTTCTAAACTGCAATATTCTTATTACCACTAAGGGCACTAAGTTTCACTAAGAGAGGTCTAAAATTAAAACAACCCTTAGTGAGGCTTAGTGCCCTTAGTGCCTTAGTGGTAAAGCTTAGAGACTTACGGCTCGTATTTTTTAAACACTGTTGTTGCAATGTGGCCGCCAAAACCAAATGTGTTGCTCATAGCATAGTTCACATTTTTTCTAACAGCTTTGCCCAAAGTATAATCATAAGCATCTGCAAATTCAGCCTGCACATTTTCTGTATTGATCGTTGGAGGAATAATACCATGCACAATGGCATTCACACAAGCAATCGCTTCAACCGCGCCAGCTGCACCAAGCAAGTGACCAGTCATAGATTTGGTAGCGCTGATATGTAATTTCGATTTCTCTGTAAATACTCTTTGTACCGCTTTCAACTCACTGCTGTCGCCAAGAGGAGTAGAGGTAGCATGTACGTTCAGGTAGTCAATATCAGCAGCAGAAATACCCGCATCGTTCATTGCTTCCAGCATACCGAGGTAAGCGCCTTCGCCTTCAGGGTGTGTGCCTGTTAAGTGATAAGCATCAGCAGCCATACCACCGCCCGCAACTTCTGCGATGATCGGTGCGCCTCTTTCCAATGCATGTTCAAGGCTTTCCAGGATAAGTGTACCTGAACCTTCGCCCATTACAAATCCATCGCGTTTCACATCAAAAGGACGTGAAGCCTTTGCCGGATCGTCGTTATAAGTAGACAATGCTTTTGCCGCGTTGAATCCACCCATACCAGATTTTGTGATTGGCGCTTCAGAGCCGCCGGTGATGATCATATCTGCCTTGCCCCATTTGATATAGTTGAATGCGTCGATGATAGCCGTGTTAGAAGTCGCACACGCAGACACTGTAGTGAAGTTTACACCACGCAAACCGTGCTTAATGGAAATGATGCCAGATGCAATGTCCACGATCATTTTAGGAATGAAGAACGGATTGAAATGTGGCGTGCCATCACCCCTTTCAAATTCTGCCACTTGCGTTTCAAACGTACCAATACCGCCGTTACCAGAACCCCAGATAACACCAATGCGGTTTCTATTCAGTTTTGAAAAATCGATCTGTGCATGTTTAATTGCTTCCTCTGTAGAAATAACCGCATACTGCGTAAACAGATCATATTTTCTTGCTTCAGATTTTTCGATGAAAGTATGCGGATCGAAGTTTTTCAACTCACAGGCAAATCTTGTCTTGAATTTAGAAGCGTCGAACTTGGTGATCGGAGCAGCTCCGCTTACACCATTTTCAAGCGCAGTGGTAAAGTCTTTCAGATTGTTACCAATAGGAGTCAACGCTCCCATACCGGTAATTACAACTCTTTTCATTGAGATGAAGTGTATTTAATTATAGAATGAGAAAGGATAAGAAGCCGCAAATGTATGAAATTATTATTTAATAAAATACCGATTGGTATATTTTCAGGTTTCTGTTCGATAATCTACTCTATTAAATCACAACCATTTATCGTATCTTTCGTTTTTCCCACCGCAGACAAGATTTATTTAATTATCCCGCGTTTTTATTTGGTAACATTCAATTGATGTTTATATTTGTGGTATAGAATAGGATAGGATAGTTTAAAACGATGTTGCCATCTCCTCAGTGATTTTATTCTTGGTGTGCCACCGTCTTTTTAACTATTTTACGATCTAACGTTATCCCAACATTTTAGACGATTGAGTTTCTTTATGAGAAATATTTTTGAACAAATTCACGAACTTGATGGCATTCCCGGCTTGTCAAAGCATGAGCAACTTGTGCAGGGAATCATCAATTCCATAAATGAAAAGATTGTAACCCAAGGCGATCCTCTTCCCTCCGTAAATACATTAATAAAAGAAGTGGGCTTTGCCCGCGAAACCATAGCAAAAGGTTATAAAGAACTCGTGCGAAGAGGCATTGTAGAGTCTAAGAACCGTGTTCGTTTTTATGTAGCCAACGAGGCAACCGGCCAGCAATTGAAAGTAGCCCTCTTGCTTTTTGCATTCGATAGTTTCCAGGAAACATTTTACAAAACCTTTCGCTCCAAACTTGGTGAAAACGTACACATCGATGTGTTTTTTCACCATAATAATATTGACGTATTTGAGACCATCATTTCAAATATGCGTGGCAAGTATGGTATGTATGTGATAGCGCCGATACCGCATCCAAGAACAGCAGGCATATTGAAAACACTGCCTATGAACATGTTCCTCATGATCGACCGTTACGAGCCGATGGATGTTGAGTTTTCTTACGTTACACAAGAGTTTGAGGAAGCTTCTTACAAAGCTTTTGCGCAACTTGCAGATACGATCAAGAGCTTTGACGAAATGGTTTTTTATCACCGGGTCGCGGCAGATACTCCTATTGAAATACTCAATGCATTCAAGCGATTTATAAAAGATTATAAGGTAAAAGGTGTTGTGAAAAACGAATACCTGCCCGGTACTTTAGAAAAAGGGAAAGTCTACTTTACTATAAACAATGCCGAGTTATGGCTGATGCTGAAAGATTCGAAGACGAAGAAAATGAAGCTCGGTAAAGATGTTGGCATCTTGTCGCACAATGATGATGTGGTGAAAGAAATTATTTGCGATGGTATTACCACTTACTCTACTGACTTTAAAGCGATGGCAGAAAAAGCAGCGGAGTTTGTATTGACGCGCAATAAAGTGCAGGAAATAATTCCGACAGTTTTGATCAGACGTAATTCCATATAGAATGCGCTGGCAAATCGTCATCAGTTTTTTGTGTTGCTCTTTGCTCGTGGCAGTTATTTCGTGGATAAAAACCCACAAGCAAAAGCTTCGCACTTCCACAGATTATTTCCTGGGAGGCAGAAGTCTTGGCTTTATCGTAGTAGGCGGCTCGCTTTTTTTAACCAACATCAGCGCCAATCAGTTCATTGGAGAAAATGAATCTGTTTATATAAACAACATGTCAGTAATGGCCTGGGGAATGACTTCCATCTTTGCCATGCTGATCGTGTCGGAATTTTTTCTTCCTATTTATTTACGGATAGGAGCCATAACAACACCCGATTTTTTGGCAGTGCGTTTCGATAGCGCCACCAAGAAAATTGTATCCGTTATTTTCCTGGCAAGTTATATCATAAGCCTTATTCCTGCTGTGTTATACGGCGGAGCAGTTGCCTTTGAAGGAATGTTTCACATACAGGAAATGTTACGCATCAGCTACTGGGAAACGATTTGGTTTTTGGTAATTGCTATTGGCATAACGGGAGGATTGTATTCCTTGCTTGGTGGATTAAAAGCGATTAGTATTTCTGATACCGTACTTGGCTTGGGTTTGCTGATTGGTGGTTTGTTATTGCCTTACTACGGGTTCAAATATCTTGGTCATGGCAATGTACATGAGGGGTTGAATGTGGTGCTGAGTTCAAAGCAATCTCACCTCAATTCAATCGGCTCGAAAGAAGATGCCGTGCCTTTGTCAACCTTGTTTACAGGCATGCTGCTCATCAATCTTTACTATTGGGGAATGGAGCAATATATCATGCAGCAGGTATTGGCATCAAAGAATTTGGCGGAAGGACAAAAAGGAATTGCACTCGCGTGTTTTTATAAATTGGTTTCACCATTGCTGCTTAACGTGCCTGGCCTTATTGCGGTGCACATTTATGCAAACCTAAATAATACGGCATCTGTGTTTCCCACTTTAGCGGGAGATGTACTGCCACCGCTGTTTACAGGGCTTATTGCAGCACTTGTTTTTGGCGCAGCACTAAGCACATTCAGCGCAGGTATTAACAGTGTAGGTACTTTGTTCATTATGAACCTATACAAACCATGGGTCGAGGCGAAAGGAAAAAACAGTAGTGAGAAACAATTGTTGAAAGTGGGGAAGCGATTTCAATTCGCTGTGATATTGATAGGTATATTAATTGCGCCGTTCATTATTTTTTCATCCGGTGGATTTTATACTTACATACAAAAGGTGTCAAGCTTTTTTAGTGTACCGGTTTTTACGATTTTGATCGTTGGCTTTACTACTAAAAGAGTACCACCGATAGCAGCGAAAGTGGGCGCATTGTTTTTTATCATCGCTTATTCAATCACGCAGTTTGTTGTGGACACAGGCATTCATTATTTGCACATGGTCGCAATATTATTTGTCGTAACTGTATTGCTCATGTTGTTAATGGGAAAGCTTTGGCCCATGCCGGTTCCCTACAATCGCACCATGCAGCCTACAGGAAGTGTCGATCTCAAGCCATGGAAGCATCGCTACATATTCGGGATCATTTTGATAGTGTTGATGGTATTGACGTTTGTGATCTTTTCTCCAGTGGGACTGGCGAAATAATGTGGCAATTTGAAAATATGAAAATTTGAAAATGGGAGGTGTAACATTTCTCATTGAAATATATAGGGTTTGACGTTTGAAGTTTTTTATTTGGTGGCCGGCAGGATTGCTACTATTGAGCTTTGCTTGCGTCGCACACTTCAGCATTTGTATTTCTATTCAGCAAAGGATAGTTCACATTTGTATTGAACTTGCACAGAATGAATTTTCAAATCTTCAAATTTTCAAATTCTCAAATTGGCGCTCTCATTTTCAAATTAGCATATTAGCACATTGATTAAAATTAGTAAGACAATGAAGAAGAATCTTGTTTTCTCGGTAGTACTCGTTCTGGCGGTTTGCGTAAATGGCTTTGCTCAGAAGGGACAAAAGATCGTGATTGAAACGCAGAATGCTGCAATGGTTTTTTCTGTGAAAGATGACGGCAAGTTGTACCAGACTTATTTTGGTGAAAAGCTGATGGGTGGGGATGCATATGCACAACTATCTAACGAAGGCAAAGAAAGTTACATCCCTTCCGGAACAAACAACCTGTTTGAACCTGCGATCAGGATGGTACATGCAGATGGCAATCCTTCGCTTGAGCTGAAATACGAAAGTTCAAAAACCGATAAACAGGGAGATGTTTCTCATACATCCATTGTTTTAAAAGACAATAAATATCCTGTAACTGTAGTGTTGCATTTTGAAAGTTATTTCAAAGAAAATACTTTCAAAGAGTGGACGGAAATCACACAGAACGAAAAGAAAGATGTACAGCTAACTCGTTATGCATCTTCGATGTTGCATTTTAGTGCAAACGATTACTGGCTTACACAATTTCATGGTGATTGGGCCGCGGAAATGCGTATACAGGAAAGTAAACTTACAAACGGTATTAAAACAATCGATACCAAACTTGGTACCCGCGCCGATATGTACGCAACGCCAACGTTCTTTTTGGCACTCAACAAACAATCAGATGAAACAAGCGGCGAAGTAATTGCAGGAACGCTTGCATGGACAGGCAACTTCCAATTCACTTTTGATGTGGATGAAAAAAATGACTTGCGTGTTATTACTGGTATCAATCCTTTTGCTTCAGAATATTCATTGAAATCCGGTGAAGTATTTACAACGCCTGCATTCATTTTCACCTACTCTCATAATGGTAAAGGTGAAGCCAGCAGAAGCTTGCACGCTTGGGCAAGAAACTATGGTGTATTAGATGGCAACGGTAGCCGCCTTACATTGCTCAACAACTGGGAGTCAACACAATTTGATTTTGATGAGAAAAAACTCTCAGGTTTATTTACCGATACAAAGAAACTGGGTGTTGATATGTTCCTGCTGGATGATGGTTGGTTCGCCAATAAATATCCTCGCAACGACGACCACGCGGGCCTCGGCGACTGGCAGGAGAACAAAGCGAAACTGCCAAACGGCCTCGGTCATTTGGTGAAAGATGCTGAAAGCAAAGGCGTGAAATTCGGTATCTGGATAGAGCCGGAAATGGTGAATCCTAAAAGTGAGTTGTACGAAAAACATCCAGATTGGATCTTAAAACTTCCTAATCGCGATGAAGATTATTTCCGCAATCAATTGGTACTTGATCTTACAAATCCAGTGGTGAAAGAATTTGTGTACAATATGGTAGATGATATGATGACAAAGAATCCTGGCATTGCCTACATCAAATGGGATTGCAACAGGATGATGACGAATACTTATTCTCCGTATCTTAAAAACAAACAATCGCACGTTTACATTGAGTATGTAAGAAGCTTGTACAGCATACTGGATAGACTAAGACAAAAATATCCGACACTTCCAATCATGCTTTGCTCCGGTGGTGGTGGCAGAACGGATTACGGCGCGCTGAAATACTTTACAGAATTTTGGCCAAGCGATAACACAAACGCTGTTGACCGCGTGTTTATACAGTGGGGCTACTCTTACTTTTTCCCTGCAAACACCATTGCAAACCATATCACATCGTGGGGCAAACAATCACTCAAATACCGCACAGACGTGGCTATGATGGGCAGATTGGGTTATGATATCGATGTAGAAAAAATGAGTCCCGATGAATTTACTTTCAGCCAGGAAGCTGTTAAAAATTACAAACGCTTAAGTGATGTGATCTGGCACGGCAATCTGTACAAACTTGTTTCTCCGTATGAAGAGAGCCGCGCAGTATTGATGTTCTCCAACGATGCAAAAACGAAAGCAATAGTTTTCGCTTATAACCTTAATTTCCTTTACGGAAAAAGATGGGAAGCTGTAAAACTGCAGGGCCTTGATCCCGCAAAAAAATACACCCTAAAAGAAACGAATCTTTATCCAGGTCACAACTCATCTGTTCCTGAAAATGGAAAAACATTTACAGGTGACTACTTGATGAAAGTCGGTATCAATCCAAGCTCAGACAGAGAGTTGACAAGTACTGTAATTGAAATAACAGAAGCTCCATAAATAAACTTCCGGGCCGATACTTCAATCTGCCCGGAATTATTCCAAATAAACAAAAATGCGTTATGAAGTATAATGTAATGTTATGCAAGCTATTCGTATTGACTTTATTTTCGTTTAGTGTAGTTGCACAAAGCGATTCAGGCATAAAAGCAATTGTCTTTGGAAAGAACAATACGATTCGATATGATCTTTCCACAGGTTTGTATGACGTTGTTTTTAGTGGAAAAACCGTTGTCAACAAAGCCTTTGCAGAAGGCAGATCAACCACCTCTTTCACGAGTAAAGATTTTTCGAAAAGAACGTTTTCATCCAAGTCCATCACAGATAAATTTGGCAAAGGAACCTGCAGCATTGTGACGCTAACTGGCAATGATAATTTGCAGATGCAGCAATTGTTCTTTACTTATCCGGATAAAGATTATTTCTTCACACAAGTTATTGTGTCCGGCGCAAAGGCAGGCTGCAACTATCTTTCCGTATTAAACAGCGGCGCGGTTGATATGGAAAAAGATGGCGACAATCGCGCAGTGTTCATTCCATTTGATAACGATGCATGGATGCGTTACAGTTCTTCTAATTTGGATAAATGCAATTTCACAGGTTCAGAAGTAGGAGTAGTGTATAACAATAAAAACGACCATGGTTTTATTGCTGGCTCACTCGACCAGGACAATTGGAAATCTGGTGTAACGTTTAAAGGACAAAGCGAGTCAACATTGTCATTGAATGTTTTTGCTGGATTCTCAGACAGCCTCGTAACACGTGACCACAAGGCTCATGGTTTTGTGGGAGTAAATCAAAAGTCATCTGCGTCTCCAAGATTTTTGATCGGTTTTTTTGATAACTGGAAAGATGGCATGGAGACTTATGCAATGAGTGTGCGAACACAATCGCCCCGTTACATTTTCAAATGGAACAAAGCAAAACCAATGGGATGGAACAGTTGGGGTGTATTGCAGGATAAAATAAATAAGGAAAATACTGGCGCAGTCATTGATTTTTTTGCAGACTCCTGCAAAGATTTTCGCAACGCTGATAACACGTTATACATTGATCTTGATTCATTTTGGGACAACATGACAAGCGGCGGAATTGGTGGCGACATCAGCAAGCTAAAAGAATTTGCGGCACATTGTAAAGCTAAAGGTTTACGTCCCGGCGTATATTGGGCGCCCTTTACAGATTGGTGGAAAAATGCCAACGGAAAAGTTGAAGGCTCTGATTATAAATACGGTGATTGCTGGTTAACGGTAAACGGTCAATATCATGACTTCGATGGTGGAAGAGCAATGGACCCGACGCATCCTGCAACGCGTGCAAAGATTGCATTTTATATGAAGCGCTTTAAAGAATGCGGCTTTGAAATGATCAAAATAGATTTCCTCGGACATGCTGCTATCGAAGCCGATCATTATTACGACGACAACGTGCACACGGGCATGCAGGCATACAAAAAAGGAATGCAATATCTAAACGATCAAATGGCTGGCACTATGCTTGTGTACGCGGCGATCTCTGCAAATATTGCAACCAGCAAATATGTTCACATGCGTCGCATCGCGTGTGACGCGTTCAAGCAAATAAATGAATCGGCTTACACGCTTAACAGCACAGGATTGGGTTGGTGGCAAAATGAATTGTATGATTTTGCGGATGCAGATCATGTCGTGTTTGGTAACGAAAGTGAGGGCGTGAACAAAGCTCGCTTAACCTCTTCACTCGTAACAGGCACGTTGATAACAGGCGATGATTATTCAAAGGACGGCCAATGGAAAGAGCGTGCAAGGAAGTTGCTGCAGAATAAAGACATTATTCAGCTTGCGCAAACAACGAATAATTTCCGTCCTGTCGGAATTGAAGTGGGTGATAAGGCTCCTAATATTTTTGCAAGTGTTGGAAAACAATATAGCTACATAGCAGTGTTGAATTATGATGAAGTGGAAAAGCAGTTTACGGTTGACTTGACAAAGCTTGGTTTGAAGAATACAAGTTACACGACAAAAGAACTTTATTCAGGCAACGAGAAAAATGTTGGCAACACATTGCAATTGATATTGCCTGGGAAAGATGCTGTTATTTATAGGATCACTAACTAGGTGCAAGGGCGTTGAGATTGCTTCGCCTCGCTTGTTGCATCTCGACTTGTTCTTTTGGTGTTCGGCGTTCATTCTCCGCAGAGGCTCGCAATGACGTGCAGCTGCGGAACTTGAGCGATACTGCTAGGCAATAGGCAAAGCCGCACGTCATTGCGAGACCGGCGGGGAATGAAGATCGAAAGAGAAATGTATGTAGAACATCGGGTATTGGTCGAAGCAATCTCAGTGGGGCAGCATCTACGTCAAAGTCTTAAACAAGTATGACGTGTATTACTTTGAACTATCAAAGCAGTTTGTTCGATAAAAACAAAACAAAGCTACACCGTCATTGCGAGACCGGCGGAGGACGAAGGTCGTAATGAGTACATTTGCCGAACACAAAGTATCCGGTCGAAGCAATCTCATGGAGAGTGCAGCATCCACGCCAAGTCTAAGAAAACAATAGCGACTTTCATAACAAAGACAGAATAGGCAGGAATTGTTCATTAGCAAAGCGTTTGAGTTAATGCTCAGGCGCTTTTGTTTTTTTCCGAATTTTATCACATAAATCTCCCGGCTGATAAAGTCGCTACGGTACAATTTTTTGGCAACTCACTTAAATCGATGTTATGGAAGGAAATCAAAGCTTTGGTAATCTTATAAACGGAAATAAACCAGTAGTGGTTGATTTTTTTGCAGAATGGTGCGGCCCTTGCAAAATGATGCCGCCTATTCTTAAAGAATTGAAAGACATGGTGGGCGACAATGCTACCATCATTAAAATAGATGTTGACAAGAATCCAAATGTAGCAGCGGCCTACAACATCCAAGGCGTTCCTACGATCATGATATTCAAAAACGGCAAAGTGATGTATCGCCAGAGTGGGGTAGTACCCGCGAAGCAATTGAAAATGGCGGTAGATCAGGCGGTGCTGTAGAGACAAGGCATTGCCTTGTCTGGATAATCAGCGTGATGATGCAAAACAGACAAGGCAATGCCTTGTCTCTACGGGATTCCCTAATTATTAAATTCATTCTGCGAGCGCAACGCACCGTTCTCATCAATGTGCTGCACATCAACGTTCAGTTTGTTTAGAACCTTACCAATCAACTTACTTCTATGACATTCAGAAGGTTTGCTTTCGCTGCACATCAGTGCGACTTTGATATTTTTTTCGTAAGCCGTTTCAATTCTTTTAATACCGTTTCTAAAAGCCTCACTTTCGGCTAAAAGATCGTAATTCACTTTTCCTTTTTCATCGTAAAACTTGCTGTTCGCGGGTCTTCCGCCAAGCGCCTCTCCCATGAAAAGGTAAGTGATGTTGTGTTCTTTTAGTGCATCTGCGAGTTTCCTGGCAATGTATTGAGGATTGTGCTTCGAATATGGAATAGAACGAACATCGATCAGGTATTGAATATCAAACTCTTTCAGTAATGCAATGAATTCTTCAATTGTGCGGGTACCGTGACCGATTGTGTATATAGGATGTTTGTCCATATCGTGGTTACAAATTGCCAGTTGCTGGTTGCAACTGTTATTGTGCTATTGTTTACATTAATTTTCATACCCTGAAACCCATGCTCGTCTAATCGATCCTGCGACCGGAGGCTTGCGATCAGGAAACACCAAAAGGAGGCTTTCGCCTCCCTTTTCCATGTACGCCTATAAACGGCCCTGTTTATTAGCTTAAGCTTCGAAAGATTGTTTATTTGCATTGGCCTCTGCCATCAGTTCTTTAGCTGCCTGCAAAGCCAATTCTTGTATTTGTTTCCGGATCGTCGAATTTTTGATTTCATTCGCCAGCGAAATGATCGCCAGCGTGGTTTCTATTTCCTTGTTTACCCTTCTTTCTGCGTTTAAATCGTTATTCATAAGCTTCTTTTTGATTTCAGTTAGCACGTGATGACTTAGTCGCAGGAATTTCCGGGAGGGAAACAGGGGTGGGGAAATTTTTTTGGCACACAGAAGGCCGAATAACTGAATAACTGAATAACTGAGTGTCTGAAGGTCAGAGATGCAAGTTGAACACGACCCGTACGAGGAATGGCTTCGACAAGCTCAGCCTGACAATCCACTCAAAGTGTCACGTTGAGCTTGTCGAAGCGTTGCTACACATACGGCCAGCCTGCCATTTCTCCTGGTGACCCACGTAAACCTTCAGTTATTCAGTTACTCAGTTATTCAGTCATTAATTTTTCGCGTCGACCTTTGTTGAATCAGCGGCATTCCCGTCGTGTTTCTTCTTCGCATCGCGTTCTTTCTTTTTTTGCTCCTTTTCCTGTTCTTTTTCTTTTTTACGATAGTATTTTCTGAAGAGGAAATTTGAGTGCAAAGCCTCCATATTTTCACTAAATCCTTCGGAGCCTTTTTTAACGGAGGTTAGAGCCGCTTTGGCAGAATTTGAGGTGTTTTCAAGACTTTTTGCGAGGCTGTCGCTGTTCAGCAATCGACCGATGGTGCCATGGCCCGAGTTCACTTTGGTAATCATGTCGGAAAGACTATTCGTCATTACTTCTGCGTTGTCAATAATGCGTTTTGCCTTGCCCAACACTTTGTCGTACTCAATAGGATTGATCGTTTTTATCTGATCACCATCTTTTATTGGCGCCGCAGACGCAGTGATTGTAGAATCGATGGTACTGCTGATAACAACCAATTTATCGCCCATCAAACCATCAGAGCCAATGCTGGCAATTGCATTGCTTTTCAAGAACTTTTTTACTTTGGATTGCAGTATCATGTCCACGCGGGCAAGCGAATCGGAAATGATTTCAATAGCGTCAACCGTTCCTACATTTATACCAACAAAACGCACGTTATTGCCCACTTGCAGCCCTCCAACATTTTTAAACGTGCCATATACTTTGAAGGTACTTTTGAACATATTCTTTTTGCTGCCGATTACAAAAATCCCTATGAACAGTACAAGCAAAGCAACAACAGTAAATGCACCCAGTTTTATTTTTTGTTGAGGTGTCGTTTTCATTTTATCTATTTGAAGAATGAGTTTACATGCTCATCCTGTGAGTTTTCGAGGTCTTCGTAAGAACCTTCTGCAATGAATTTACCATCATGCAAAACCAAAATACGGTCGCCCGTAATCTTAGCGCAAGCCATGTCATGCGTAATGATGATAGACGATGTCTGGTATTTTTTCTTCAGGTCCATGATCAACTCGCTGATCTCTTTTGATGTGATGGGATCAAGTCCAGTCGTGGGCTCATCATACAACATGATGGCGGGTTTCAATATCAAGGTCCTCGCAAGCCCGATCCGTTTACGCATACCGCCTGAAAGGTCACCCGGCATTTTGTCAATCGCATCTTTTAAACCAACTGCATCGAGAACATCCTCCACCTCTTGATTGATCTTGTCATCGTCCTTTATTTTCATCACACGGGTTAAAGGAAACGAAAGGTTTTCCCGCACTGTCATTGAATCATACAATGCACCGCTTTGAAAAAGAAAACCGAGCTTTAGGCGGATGTCTTTCAATTCGTCATCATTCAAATCTTTAATCTCTTTTCCAAAAACTTTTAACGAGCCTTCATCATAATCCAGCAAGCCTACAATGCATTGTATCGTAACCGATTTGCCTTGTCCAGACCTGCCCAACACGACTAAGTTTTCTCCCTTGCATAATGTGAGATTGATATCTTTCAAAACCTTATTTTCTTCAAACGATTTTTGCAAATGCTCCACTTCTATAACAACATCGTTGTCATTTGTTTTAGCTTCCGTTGCCTGTTTAGTTTCAATAGTCAATTCGTCTTGCATACTAACGTTTAGTTATAAGCGAAAATATTTGTCAGTTGTACAGCAATGCCATCCAATATTATAATCCACAGCGACGCGCTTACTACGGCTGAGTTAGCTGCATGTCCCACGCTTTCTGTTCCTCTGTTGGAATGATAGCCGTGATAGCAACCAATAAAACCTATAGCAAACCCAAAAAATACAGTCTTAATAACGCCGGGGAAAAGATCGCTGAAAGCCAACGCATTGAATGCCTTGTTGAAGTATAAATGCAGACTTACTTTATTATCTAAATTGGAACCTACAAATCCTCCGAATAAAGAAATCGCGTCAGCCATCAAAGTCAATAGCGGAATCATGAAAGTGCACGCCAGGATACGCGTTACTACCAGGTATTGAACAGGATCTGCGCTCGAAACTTCCATCGCACTAATCTGTTCTGTTACCTTCATGCTTCCCAGTTCTGCGCCTATACTCGATGCAATTTTTCCTGCAGAAATCAGGGCAATAATAACAGGTCCGATCTCTCTAACAACGGAAACTGACACCATGCCGGGAACATAACTAGCAGCGCCAAAATCTTTTAAAGTAGGAAGTGATTGAAGTGTTAGAACAAATCCGAGTATAAAGCCGGTTACTGCGATAAGTGGCAATGATTTATAGCCGATAATAAAGCATTGGCGAATGAATTCATTCCACTCAAACCCTTTCCTTAAAAGATGGCGAAGAAAGGCGAAGAAGAAGTTCACCTGGTCGCCAACCTTTTCAAGTAATTTATAAACACCGGACTTAATTGTCTGTTCCATGGTAAGGAAAAGCATAAAGTTTTGAATCTGCTGGGCTGATAACTTTCTGCAAGCCAATAGGTATAAAACAGTGCCGCTCGGGTAGAGGTGTTTTAAAGCGGTTTTGTGGAAAATAATACTCAGAAGAATGGCTGAATAGACTGAATGACTGAATAACTGAGCTGTTCAGGTTGGTCAGCAAGAGAGTTGGTGGGCATGTCTCTGTGCGGCGACGCTTCGACAGGCTCAGCGTGACAGCTTGAGCGTGATCAGGCTGAGCGTAACAGCGTGAACTGAGTGTCAGGCTGAGCCTGTCGAAGCCTTGTGGCACAATAGGGAAACTCTTTTCAATTAAACCCTTCGACTTTCAAACACTCAGTTATTCAGTCATTCAGTTATTCAGTCATTTTCCCGGGTATAAAACTTAAAGAAAAGTTGTTTTTGCAACCAATTTAAATATTTGAATAAATAAATTTGTTTCTTTGTGAAAATTCATGCAACAATGGATATCAAAAGAGCAGAGAAAATTTCCAAAGCATTGGCTGATGCTAACCGCCTGACCATTCTTAAGGAAGTGAAGAAGAGCAAAGATTGTCTGTATTGTGTGGACCTCAACGAAACCCTCGATCTGGCCCAACCTTCCATCTGTCACCACCTGAAACAGTTAATCGACAATGAACTCATTTCTTCAGAAAAAGAGGGCCGTAATGTGAAATACTCTCTAAACAATTATGTGATAGATGATTACATCAAGTTTTTGGAAGGACTGAAAATCTAACAAAATTTTTTTTGATTTATTTATCGAAATATTTAAATAAATCAATAGGTTTGTATTCTATTTCAATTTTGAATGCTGACATAAAGATGCAATTTATTTATTGAAATATTTAAATAAATCGAAAAAAGAAACACCATGCTGACAGATTTTAGAGGAGCGAAAAGACTATTGACCTTATCCTTGTTCATTATCGGTTCATCCATTTTACTGGCCGCTTGCTCCAGCCAGGCAAAAGAACCAAATCACACGGCCATCAACACCGTACCCCAGGCAACTGCTGTAGACGGTAACATTATAAGCCCTTCCGTATTAACAGACATACTGGAAGTAACCGGTACGCTGGTGGCCAATCAACAAGTGGATATTGCGAGTGAGCTTACAAGGAAAATAGTAAGCGTTAATGTAAAAGAAGGATCGCTCGTGAAAAAAGGTACTTTGCTTTTTCAACTTGACGACGCAGACTTGAAAGCACAGCTTGAAAAATTGCAACAACAAGAAAAGTTGGCGGCACTTAATGAAGAGAGGCTTCGTGATCTTATCAAACATGAAGCAGTAGTGCAACAGGATTACGATCAGTCTTTCACCAACTTAAAAGTATTACAGGCTCAAATACTCGAGTTGAAAGTAATGATCGACAAAACCCGCATCCGTGCTCCGTTTGATGGACAGATTGGTATCATTCATGCTTATCCCGGCGCCATCGTTTCTACCAACACGATATTGACCAACATCCAGGATAACAGTTCTGTAAAGGTTGAGTTCAACGTGCCGGAGAAATACACAAACACAATAGCTCCCGGAAGTTTACAAAAATTCACTGTTGCTTCTGACAACAAACAGTACGCTGCAAAAGTAGTTGCACGCGAAGCAAAACTTGATCAGAATACAAGAACGTTGTTGGTTCGTGCGGTGGCAGATAATTCAGGAAGGACATTGATGGCAGGACAAAGTGCAAGATTGAGCCTTTCATTACATTCATCCAATAATGCATTGTTGGTGTCATCTCAGGCATTAATGCCATCTTCACAAGGCTACAATGTATACGTTGCCAAAGATGGAAAAGCGCAGATTGTACCAGTAGAAATCGGTCAACGTAATCCGTCGAATGTAGAAGTACTGAAAGGCTTACAAGCTGGCGATACTGTGATAACGAGCAATTTGCTACGTCTTGTGCCGGGTTCAGCGATTCGTTTTGTTACAGTGAAGTAAGTTGTTTGTTGATAGTTGTTAGCCTTGAGTTTTGAATAATCGTTATTGAAGTCTAACAACTAACAACTAACAACCATTAACTAAATCCCACCCGTTATACTATAATTCTTACAACATATTTATGAGTGCTATTTCACAAGTAAGCATATCCCGGCCAGTGCTGGCGGGGGTAATGTCAGTCCTATTGATTTTATTCGGGATCGTTGGTTACACGTATCTCGGTACAAGGGAATATCCTGTAACGGATTCACCCATCGTAACAGTAACCACCGTGTATCCCGGTGCCAGTGCGGATATCATCGCTTCGCAAGTGACCAAACCTTTGGAAGAAGCGATCGCTGAGGCAAACGGTATTCGCGCCATCTCATCTCAGTCAAGAGAGCAGGTGAGCATAATATCAGTAGAGTTTAATTTGAATGCAGATCTGGAAGCTGCTGCAAACGACGTACGGGACAAGGTTTCCAAGTCTCGTCAACAATTACCAACAGACATTGAGCCAACAATAGTTGAGAAAGCGGGTCCTGCAGATTTTCTTGTGTTCTTAACAGTTCAAAGTGATAACAAAAGTCTCGAAGATATTACTGACTTTGTAAACATCAATATCAAGGAAAGACTGCAATCCATACCCGGCGTGCGTTTGGTTGATACATATGCGGGTCGTAAACGTGCCATGCGCTTGCGCATGGATCCTGTGAAACTCGCTGCGTATCATTTAACACCAGCTGATATTCAGAATGCGTTGCAAAAAGAAAATGTCGATTTGCCAAGCGGAAGAATTGAAGGTGACAATACAGAAGTTACGCTTCGCACACAAGGAAGATTGGTGACAGAAGATGATTTCAACAACATGATCGTGAGTGAAAAAGGTGGTGCTATCGTTCGATTTAAAGACGTTGGTACGGCTATTATGTCTTCTCAAAATGAACGTACAGCAATGATCGTGGGTGAAGGACAAACTGCCCGTTACGGCGTGGGCACCGGTGTACAGCCGCAACGGGGTGCGAACTCATTGGCCATTGTGGATGAGTTTAAAAAACGCTTTGATGATATCGTAAAATCTGCTCCGAAAGATTATATCATTTCTCTTGGTAAAGATTTTACTGTTCCGGTGCGCAACTCGCTGGATGAAGTGGAAGAGACTTTGCTACTCGCGTTTGGCCTTGTTGCAATGATCATTTTCATTTTCTTACGCGACTGGAGAAGTACGATCATTCCACTAGTTGCCATTCCGGTGTCAATCATTTCTGCATTCTTCATCATGTACATCTGTAATTTTTCCATCAACGTGTTAACGCTGCTGGGATTGGTACTGGCCATCGGGCTTGTGGTGGATGATGCGATCGTAGTGCTGGAAAATATTTACAGCAAAGTAGAAGAAGGTATGACGCCGTTACAAGCAGCGCGAAAAGGTTCCGATGAAATATACTTCGCGGTTATTTCTACCACTGTAACACTTGCAGCAGTGTTCTTGCCAATACTGTTCTTAGGTGGAATTACAGGAAGATTGTTTAAAGAGTTTGCTATCGTGGTGTCTGGTTCTGTGTTGATCTCTGCTTTCGTGGCGCTGACACTTTCACCAATGATGAGTGCTTACTTATTGAAAGCAGGAGCATCGCACGGATGGTTGTATCGCAAGACAGAGCCATGGTTCGAAGCATTGAACAGAGGTTATGCGAAAACACTGAGAGCGTTCTTTAAAGTAAGATGGCTTGGCTTTGCGATATTGTTGATATCGTTTGGCGTAGCTTATTTTCTCGCACCTAAATTACCATCTGAATTGGCGCCGCTGGAAGACAGATCAATGGTAGGTTTGGCGGTTATCGCCCCGGAAGGAACATCTTATGAAAGCATGGAGCAGACAATGAAGGAAATCAGTAATTATGTGTCAGATTCCATTCCTGATTTGAATGAGAACAGAACATATGCAGCCGTTGCTGCTTCTTCAGGAACGCTGGTGCAGCCCGTAAATGGCGGCTTCCAGTGGATATTCCTGAAAGATCCGAAAGATCGTAAAAGCGGAATGACGCAACAGCAAGTGTATGAAAAACTCGTAGCAGCTTCTGGCCGATTCAGAAATGTAATTTGTATCCCGATACAAATACCAACCATCGGAGGTTTCTCCAGTTCTCAACCTTTGCAATACGTGATACAGGCGCCTGATTTGAAAAGCCTTGAAGATGTTATGCCTAAGTTAATGGGCGAAGTTTACCAAAGCAAAAAACTCAGCTTCCAGGATCCCGACTTCAAGATCAACCGTCCTGAAATAGGCATCACCATTGATAGACAACGTGCTGCACAGTTAGGTATTTCTACACAAGAAATAGGAAGAACATTGCAACTGGCATTGAGCGGAAGAAGATATGGCTACTTCATTTATAACGACAGGCAGTATGAAGTGATAGGACAGCTGGAAAGGAAAGAACGATCAGCACCAACTGATTTGAGTTCATTGTTTCTGAAGTCCGGCAGCGGAGATATGGTGTCGCTGGATAATCTTGTAACAAGAAATGAAAGCGTGAGTCCGCCTGCTATTTATCGCTACAACCAATCTTACAGTGCTACCATTTCTGCAACACCTGCTGCAGGCGTAAGTCTTGGCGAAGCGATCAAAGAAATGGACGGCATTGCAACAAAGGTGTTACCAAAAGGATTCAGAAAAGATCTTGCCGGACAAAGCCGCGACTTCTCTGAAAGTAGCTCCAGCCTTGTGTTTGCTTTCATCTTTGCCATCATATTGATCTATCTCGTATTGGCTGCACAGTTTGAAAGTCTCATTGATCCATTCATCATTTTGTTAACAGTGCCAATGGCTGTTACCGGAGCATTGTTGAGTCTGTGGTTCACCCATCAATCCATCAATGTGTTCAGCGAAATCGGTATCATCATGTTGATTGGTTTGATCACGAAAAATGGTATCCTCATTGTTGAATTTGCTAATCAGAGAAAGCAGGAAGGAATGAGTGTTAGAGATGCGATCATAGATGCAGCGATCTCACGTTTCAGGCCAATATTGATGACAACATTAGCGATGATTTTTGGTACACTGCCAATTGCATTGTCGCTGGGTACTTCATCAGGAAGCAGGACATCACTGGGTATCGTAGTAGTGGGTGGTTTGATATTTGCCGGCGTACTTACGTTGTATGTAATTCCTTCGGTGTATTCATTCTTCTCTCGTCCCTATAAAAAGAAAGTTGAAGCTGGCACTGTTTCCGGTACTCATGGAGAACTGATTGCCCAACCTTCTATTGTTCATTAAGTAAAATAATATAATCATGCACGCGGATAATTTTAATTATAAATATTTAGTCTACACGTTGCTGCTGTTCATGGCGTTGTGTTCCATCTCGTACGTCGCGAGTGCGCAACAGCCGGGTGTTCAGCGGTTGTCTATAAAAGATGCGGTTTCGATGGCCGTACAACATAACAGGGAAATAAAGATCAGCAGCCTGGATATAATCAAGGCACAGGAAGGTTCAAAGATAGCACGCAGCAAGTATTTACCTGTCGTTGGCGTAACCGCACAAGTGTCTCATTATTTTTCTCAACCCATATTTTTTGGGTTGGGAAATAATGGCACCGATGATAAAATTCCATACAGCCGTTTCGGTGGAAAAGATCAGGCGTTAGGAGCGTTCAACGTGGTGCAACCTTTGTACGATCCTTCGGCGAAGTCTGCTAACACACAAGCAAAACTTTTGGAAGAAGAAAGCAAACTGTCATTGTCGGATAAACAAACAGCCGTTGCAGCCTATACACGCCAAACCTATTTACTGATCGTTGTTTTAGGCGAACGAATCAAACTGCAAAATGAAAGTCTTTCCCGTAATGAAAAAGCATTGCAGGATGCTCGTTCACTGCTGGCACAGGGCCGAGCATTGCGTGTAGACACATTGAGAGCATATACGTCTGTAAAAAATCTGGAGCCGGATTTGTTGAAATTGTCAAATGCCATTGAAGTAAACAAACAACAATTGAAAACATTGCTTGGCCTTGATTCCTTGCAGACAGTTGAACTGACTGATTCCATTGCGTTGCCGTTTGCAGAGAAGACGGTGCCTTCAGAGGAAGACGTATACAACCAGGCAAAAGAAAAAAGAGCGGATCTGAAAGCTGTTGCTTTACAACAACAAATAAGCGATCAACAGATTCAATCGGCGCGGGCAGACAAGAAGCCCAATGTAGCATTGGTGGGGCAATACATGATACAAACGCAGACGAATCAGTTTAAATATGCCAACGCTTATTATCCATCGACAACTTTTGTTGGTGCGCAGGTGAACGTGCCGATATTCAGCGGGTTCAGTAAAGATGCAAAGATTCAGCAGGCGAAGATCAATAAGCAACAAGCTGCACTGGAAACAGAAAACGTGTATGAGCAATTACATGTTGATGTGAAGCAAGTTGTTTCAGCATTGAACGAAACTAGTGCACGCATGCAAACAAGAATCAACGTAAAAGAAACCGCACAACTGAGTTATGACATCACACAATATCGTTACGCAAAAGGTGTGGCGTCAAGACTTGAGTTGACAGATGCAGAGCTGGCACTTACCGCGGCACAATTGAATTACCTCGAAGCAGTGTATGATTATTTGACTGCGCAGATTTCGTTGTATCGCGTAACAGGAAGAGTTGAAAATTGAAAATTGGCTTCGTGTTTGATATATTGTTTTTTAAAAAAGGAAAGGGCTGTTTTTCTAAACGGGCCCTTTTTTCGTTTGTAGAGACGCATGAAAATGCGTCTCACGGTGTTACATCAAAACAATGTTCAAATAACATCCGGGTGCACCACGCGTCCGGACGTTATAATGTGTATGGATGTTTGTGCGGGTGTCGCACCAGAGACGGATTTTCATCCGTCTCTACGGGAGGGAAATCACTATGAATTCTTTGCCCAAACCTTGCGTGTTGTTATAAACACAATCAATAAACGTCGGGCCGAATTGCGCATAGAACGGCATAAAATTATCTGTTCTTTCCTGCAGGCTGTTGTTTGGGAAAAGCGCTTTTCTAATAACGGCTATCTGATGCTGTTGCGCAGAGAATTTTCTTTTTTCTGCACGAAGCATTTTCTTTTGCAGGTTCTGTAATTGTTTCGCGCTTTTTGTGTGCAGTGCATCTACGTGTTGCAGCAACGTAGTATCGATGTTATTCACCAGATCTTTTAAATGTTTGTACAATGCATCAAAATCCTTGAATTCGTTGTTCAGGTCAACCTGTACGTTGGAGTCACGTTTCACCAATTTTTCCAGCAGTATGTTTTCAGGTTTGAAAAAATCTGCAATGTCAAAATTAAGATGGCTGATCTTTTCATTCCATTTCTTTTCGATTACTAAAAATGAATTGCGCAATAGCAAAACAGGATAGGGGACATTGTAATGTTCAAAAAGATCTTTTAGTTCCAGCCAGTACGCCAGTTCCCCGCCACCACCGATAAATACTATGTTTGGCAAAATTATTTCCTGGAACATTCCACGTAAGATTACATTGGGACTAAAGCGTTCGGGATGTTGTACCAGTTCCTGCTGTAGCTCTTCTTTTGTAAAATGTATTTGTTGATGATCTACTTTATATCCGCCATTATTCTCAATAATGCGTTCGCGAATATTGTCTTTTAAGTAAAAGAGATTGATCTCTCTTGGGTTCGCTTGTACTTTATAATGATGATCTAGTTTTTTGATCGTGCCTTCAACAATAGAAGAAGGTGTTTTATGCAAGAAATCTTCTTCGAAAATTTTGTGCATTGTTGCTTTTAAAGCGGCGCTATCAGGGATCAAAACGATCAAGCCAAATTTTGCGAAAAGTGTATGTGTCAGTTTGAATGTTGCCGTCTGAATATTTGAACTTTCTGCGTAACATTCACGCAGCAGCTGAATCAAATCTTTGCCATGTGGGAAGATGGACAATTGCCCGTCAAATGCATCGATCATTTTCAGCAAAGCCTTGTCTACCTTCATTCTGCCAACGGCGCCGGTTTGTGGTGTTTGCCAAACAAACTTTTGTCCGTCCACTGTTACTTTGCCCAATTCATCAAGGTCAGCATCTTCGCTGCCCATATAATAAACAGGAACAAAATTGTATTGAGGTAACTGTTGCTTTAGTTCACTAGCGAGTTTTATTGTGTGCAGTATTTTGTAAACGAAATACAAATAGCCGGTGAAAATATTCGGCTGGTGCGCCGTAACAATCGTAAATGTATTTTCCTGTAAAAGACTTGCTATGTTGTTGGTTACCTCAATGGCGTTTGGCACGGCAACATATTGCTCTTTCAATGCATCCACGAGTAATTGCCTGTTGGTAGGGAATGCCTGTCTTGCTGCAATCGCTTGCTGTATGCCGTTTATATCCTGTGAATGTTTATAAAATGGTTGAAGTGCCTCCGCGTTTGCAATGTAGTCCAAAGTTATTTTAGAGAAGAACCCTGTCTCTGCTAATGAAGCATTGGTTGATGTGCAATTCATAGTTTACAAAAGTAAACTTAATTTGAAAATTTGAAGAGAGAATGGAACGCAGATTGTCATGATTTTGATGATCGGTAAAGATTTGTTTAGGAATTGTAATGTTGAATAAATGCCGAATAATATTCTGTCGATGAAGAGTGCGACGCAAGGATGCTCAGTAGTATTATAAATGATGATATCAAAATTCAACTCACTAAAACAAACAATGCCGGTCATTAACCGGCACTGTTCATTTGATCTTTATCAAAACATCATGACTTATCATCAAAATCATGACAATCTGTGTTCCATTTCTTATTTCAGGTAGGAGCGAAGCATCCACGCTTTCTGCTCATGGAACCTCAACAGACCTGTAAGGAAATCTGCGGTTCCGGTATCTCCAAGACCATCCACTTCTTTGATGTCTTTTCTGATGAGGTTGGCAAGTGTTTCGTGGTCATTCACCAGGTTTGTCACCTGTTCGTCCTGGTTAGTAGTGTATGCCGGTTCATCAAGGCGAGCGAGTTCAAGATAGTCTTTCAATCTGCCTTCAGCGTGGTGGCCGAGCATTCTTATTCTTTCGGCAACACCATCGATGTGTTCAGCCAGCTCTTCGTATTGTCCTTCATAGAGCTTGTGCATTTCCATGAAATTATCACCCTCGTAGTTCCAGTGGTAATTTCTCGTCTTTGTATACAGAATCGTTTCGTCCGCCAAAAGAACATTCAATTTTTCGGCTGCTTGTTGCAAATGTTTTTCTGGAATGCCAATGTTCGGTTTCATGATAGTGCTGGTTTTATTTATTAATAAGTTTTGAGTGGTGAGTTTTGAGTTTTGGGTAACGAAAGTTACAAAAAAAATTATCCCTTATATCTGAGATTTGCAGCCTGTTCGACTAACAAAACTCAAAACTTAATACTCATAACTCAAAACTTGCAAAAAAGTTTACTCGCCCAGCAGGTCGGAAAGACCCATGAGCTCGTTATACTTATACAAATGTTTGTCTTTTTCGAAACATTTGGCAAGTTCTTCCAGCAGTAATTGTATTACTTTTTTGTTATCGAGTGGCTTAAAGTAGGACGTAACAGGCGGCACTGAAATACGGTGAAAGTAAGTATCCACGTCTTTTTGCGTGTATACCTGTCCATTGGTGGGGTCGATATAAAATTGAATTCTGTCGGCGGGGTTTTTCTTAATTTCCTCCCAATCGCCGTCTTCCACATCATAATATGCGAGGATAAACTGGCGCGGAATATTAACGGCCCGGATAGGAATGTCCAGCAGATTTGATATGATCAGCAAAAGAATGCCATTGTTAAGAGAGTTTCCTTTGCGTGCATCAAGCAGTTTATTGAGTAAAAAATCGTTGGGTTCTGTATAGGCAACTTCCACTCCTTTAATGCGGTAGTATTTGTAAAGAATGGTGGTAATGACTTTCGTTTGCTCAAGGCAGGTGAGATATCCGTTTAGCTCCAGCCATATATTGCGGCGCATTTTTTCAATCTCCTGCAGTGCCTGCGGGGCCGTTAATTCGGGGTATTGATATTTTGCAGCCAGTAAAGCTCCGCCCAAAAGATCTGGTTCCGGTTGATCCTTCCATCTTGTAAAATCATCCGTAAGATCGCGGAAATGAAGGCGGTGAATGAGCAGTTCGATGCGCTCCTGCGTGTTTTCGTCGGGCGTGTTTTCCCAGAGATGCTCCAGGTTGGGGATGATGTTTTTCCCAAATGAAATGATCCGCTCACTTACCAGCGTAAAGACTTCTCCATCGGGATCGTCCATAAGGTGAAAAAGGGCAGATATTTCTCGGGTTTCTTCCATGCAGTTATCACATCCAATTTGAAAATAAATTTCGTGTTAAGTCTACAATTTTTCACATTAACTTTTCCACAGGGGTGCATAACGGAGAGAATGGAACGCAGATTTTCATGATTGTCATGATTAATGATGATATGATATTTGAGCTATATCCAAATTTCAAATTTCAGATTTTGAATCTCAAATAAAAAAATCCTAACAAATCATGACAATCATGAAAATCCACGTTCGTTCTCTATCTCACGATCGTTTCGATCGCCTCCGCCAGTTTCTGCCAGCTGTATTTCTTTTTCTCTTCTTGTAAAAATGGTAGGAAATGAGTTTCGCCCCGATTGAAGTATTCAATTATGCTGTCTGCGATAGCTTGGGAGTTGGGTTCGCAAACGAGGCCAACTTTGCCGTTTGGAACGTAGTCCGGTAATGCACCGACGTTCGTAACGATCATTGGTTTCTCGAAATGATAGGCAAGGGGAGTGACGCCGCTTTGGGTGGCGTTTCTGTAAGGTTGTATAACTACGTCGGAGGCGCCGAAATAATATTTTACATCATTGTCTTCTATAAAATCGGAGCTGATGATGACGTTGTCGCTGATGCCTAGTTGTTGGATTTGCTGCAGGTAAATGTTTTGATCATCGTAAAATTCTCCTGCAACTAAAAGCTTGAAATGGCCGTTCTGAAAGTTATTGTCTTTCAAAATTTTAATCGCATCCAGCAAAATGTCGAGACCTTTGTACTTGCGGATGAAGCCGAAGAAAAGAAAAATCTTATCTTGTTGATCAAGCTTGAGATGTTGCCTGGCTTCGCTTTTGGCAACAGCTTTCCCAAAGTTGTCGTACAGTGGGTGCTCTACTTTTTTAACAGGGACGGTTACGTTAAATTGTTTCAAATCCTTCATCACCTTGTCGCTCATTGTAATAAAAGCGTCGCAGGGTTTGAGGAAATATTTTGTAAATGCCGTATCGCCGGGACGTTTTTCGTGCGGTAAAATATTGTCCGTAATGGCGACGATCTTTGTGTGTTTGTTTTTTTTGACGATCCTTAAAACACTTCCCAATGCGGGTCCCATTAAGGGCAACCAATAACGCACTACCACTAAATCCGGTTTCAAAGCCTTAATTTCTCGTCCTGTTTTTAACCAGCTAAGCGGCCAAATGGAATTCAGGCGCTGAAGTATTGTCAAATCCTCCGGAGCCGGGCCGGTTGCGTATTGCGTTTTGCCCGGAAAAAGAAAAGAAGGATACAGCAGCGTGAAATTGTAAATAGTTACTTCATTGCCCATGCCCATGAATTCCCTTGCAAGGCGCTCATTAAAAGTTGTAATGCCTCCACCTCTGAAGGGATGCGCAGGACCTAGAATAACTATTTTTTTGCTCATGCCTGATGTTGGTTCAATCCTAACTTTTGCTCAATTAAATAGGAGTTTCTCGAAGCAGAATTACGTGCGATCAATTCACCCAAAAATCCTGCAAGGAACAACATTGTACCCATTACCATGGTGGTAAGGGCTATATAAAATGAAGGTCTTGTAGTGAGTGAAAAACTGAAATCAATCAGTTTTGAAATGATCAGGTAAGCGCTTACGCCAAAACCGATGAAGAAGAAGATCGATCCAGCCAATCCGAAGAAGTGCATAGGACGTTTGCCATATCTGCCTACAAATGTTATTGAGGCGAGGTCAAGGAATCCGTTTACAAATCTTTCCAAACCAAATTTTGTAACGCCGTATTTGCGGGCCCTGTGTTCCACTACTTTTTCGCCGATCTTTCTAAAGCCGCTCCACTTGGCAATTACAGGAATATAGCGGTGCATTTCTCCGTATACTTCGATGCTTTTTACTACTTTTTTGCGATAAGCTTTCAGGCCGCAGTTGAAGTCGTTCAACTTAATGCCGGAAACTGCACGGGTAGCTGCATTGAATAGTTTGGAAGGAATATTTTTAGTGAGTTTGTTATCGAAGCGTTTCTTTTTCCAGCCGCTTACCAGATCGAATCCGTCAACAAGGATCATTTTCCTTAATTCCGGAATTTCATCAGGAGAATCCTGCAGGTCTGCGTCCATCGTAATGATCACTTCGCCGGATGCAACCTTGAAGCCTTCGTTCAGCGCTGCAGATTTGCCATAATTTCTCTGAAAACGTATGCCTTTGATACAGTCGTTTTCCTTGCGAAGCTTTTCAATCACGTCCCATGAGTTGTCGGTGCTTCCATCATCGATCAGAATAACTTCATAGCTATAGTTATTCGCGATCATCACTTTTTGTATCCATGCACAAAGTTCAGGAAGTGATTCTTCTTCGTTTAAAAGCGGTATTACAACAGATAAATCCATTCAATAAAGTTACTGGATGATAAATTGCGATTTAAGAATTCTTTTTTCTAAGTGCCGCGCCCAAAGCAGAACCGATTGCGCCGGTCACCAGGGTGCTGATCAATGCCGATGAAATGGCGATTGGGATATAACCCTTGTTCACACTGTCTCTCGCTGTTTTTTCTATATCGGCAGGAAGAGTGTTCCCTTGTTGCTTCAATGCTTCGATGGTTGCCTTAACTGCTTCTTCTTTCATTTCGGGAAACAAAACCGTAACGGAGAAAACAGAGTAAGCGATCATGATGACTGAAGTTACTGCGATGCTTTTAAAACCAAACGCAAATGCGTTGCCAAATGAAAGTGGTTCCTCTATTTTATTGCTGTAGTTTACAACGTTCAGTACAGCTAACACAAACAATACAATCGCGGGCAAAAAAGCCATTGCTGAATTGTTCTTGAAGCTGGTAAATGAAATAACGAGATACGCAATGATCACTGCAATTCCAATAATAAGGCCCGACAGTAAATGTGCATTTTTGGTCTTCATAAGTACTATTGATTAAGCGACAACTTTTTTCCGTAAACGGTTCCTGCAACTTTCCCCACAAAGTCTTTACCAATGAAAGGAGTGTTGTTGCATTTTGAAGCTATGTTTTTTTGAGTAAATGTATAATGTGCATCAGGTTGGTAAAGTGTTAAACTTGCCTTTTGATCAACATTGATGCTTGCTGGCTGATCGAATATTTTTCTTGGATTAACAGAAAGCAGTTCCACAATTCTTTCTTCCTGCAATTGTGGCAAATAAGTTCTGAGAATGCTGTAGCAGGTTTCGAGTCCGATCATGCCGTCTTTTGCATATTCAAATTCAAGCACCTTGGCATCATAATCCTGCGGCAAATGATGTGTAGCGATACAATCGATCACACCCTCGGCCACGGCTACGCGAAGCGCTTCCATATCCTCACGTGTGCGAAGCGGCGGATTTACCTTAAGATTGGTGTCATATTGCATCAGGTCCTCATCACAAAGAGCGAGATGATATGGCGCAACAGAACAGGTAACTTTTACACCATGTTCCTTTGCTTCTTTGATTAGCGCCACAGATTTCGGCGTGCTGATGCCTGTAAAGTGAACGCGTGAATCAGTATATTTTGCGAGTTGAATATCCCTTGAAACAATTAGTTCTTCCGCAATGGAAGGCTTTCCCGGAAGACCAAGGCGAGTGGAAATAATGCCTTCGTTCACCAGCCCGTGGGCGGCGATGCTTTCATCATCCGGTAATTGCAGGATCACACCGTCGAACGCCTTTACATATTGCAAACCTTTCAGCAAAATGCCGGAGGACTGCAAAGGGTGGAGCCCATCGCTGAATGCGGCGGCGCCACTTGCGTGCATGTCATACATTTCGGCCAGTTCCTTTCCTTCCGTTTTCCTGGTAATGGCGCCTATCGGCAAAATTTGTGCGGGAAGACTCTCAGATGCCCGAACGATGTATTCCACTTGTGATTTGGTATCGATCACCGGTTTGGTGTTTGGCAGTACCATTACCGTTGTAAAACCGCCAGCAGCTGCAGCGGCAGCACCTGTCGCAAGTGTTTCCTTGTGCTCGATGCCCGGGTCACAAAAGTGCGCGAAAACATCCATCCAGCCCGGAGAAACCGAGAGGTTGGGAATATCAACCACTTCATCAGCAGATTCTGTTATAGCAGAATCAATGGCGCGGATGATGCCGTTTTCGACTAAAATATCTTTTGTGCTGTTGTGAAAAGGAGAGGCTGGATCGTTGATTTTTGCTTTCTTGATTAGGACCTTCATTGCTTGAGAATTGAGCGAAGTTACGGGTTGTAATTCAATAATTTGAAAATTTGGGAACTGGAAAATTTTAAAATTTTTCGGTGCAATTCCAAAGCAAAACAGGGAGCTACTAATTTTGCCTGTGTGACCCTGTATTTGTGGGCCTTCCTATATTTTCAAATTTCCACATTTTCAAATTTGCAAATTATTACGTTTTTCTCTTAGCTTTGCAGCCCTCAATTATATGTGATTGAGTAACTTGCAGATGTTCCGTTGGAATAATCTGTGGGTAGTTCGGGTGGTGGCGCAGCCCGCAGGGCGGGAGGGTCGCAGGGCGGGAGGGTCGCAAGTGAAGCTGAGTAAATTGTTCTTGTATTTTTTAGAGAAAATAGCTCTTGGGTTTACCCCTATTTATTCAAAGAGCTTAGAAATAAATGTGAGACGAAAGTCTTGCAGTGTTCGGGTGGTGGCGCAGCCCGGTAGCGCACTTGTATGGGGTGCAAGGGGTCGCAAGTTCGAATCTTGTCCACCCGACCAAAAGGGTAACAACCCAATTCAAAGAAGCTCATAAAACATTGATTTTGTGAGCTTTTTAGTTTTAGCCTACTACAAAATTTATGCGGATCGACTAGAAGAAGGGATGATGCAGTTGATTTATCTTACTCCTTCCAGGCTTTTATAAATACTCGTGCTGGGGGATGTGAACTAAATATCCAAAATTGCAGAGAGTCCATTTGAGCTGATAGGCGCTGACGTATGTTGATGCATCACCTTCCATTCGTCTTCAAATTTTAAAAACCCTAATGTTAATCTATTCCTCATGCTTCTTAAAACAGCACCTTCACTTGAAATTGCCTGAAATTTAATTAAAGCACTTGCAAATCCTACTTTATCTGACTGATCAATCTTTACCATTTCAAATTCCACTTTTACTTTTTCTTCACCCAAAGAACCAAACCATTGTTCAATATTTTTTGTCCACTCTGGTCTATTTGAAATGTAACCTCGATCCCACATGTCGAATATAACTGCTTGTTCAGCGTAAAGATTCATCATAGCCGTCGTGTCCTTATTCCAGGCAGCGTTCTGGTAAATTTTGAAAAAATCTTCGATCTCCATAAAGTCTATTTAATTTTTTATGAATGTCCTTAGCAATAAACTGATAACGGCATAACTCACACGGTTTTTTGAAAATAGCATATATAGGTGAATAAAATCCGACTTCTAATTTACTCAATGTGCAGAGCTTTATCGACATTTCGCAATTAGTTTTCAAGCGGCCTCTAAATTTTTAAGCTGCTTTATTATGATTTTTATTCTTTCTAATTGCAGTTCATTTTTTAGAGGTTGGCATTCTCCCGTATAAATTTCCTGGCTGTATCTTCTGCTAGGAGCCGTGCTTTTTCACTGCCATTGCAAGACGTGTAATAATTGCTTGAACTGTCAATCTCGTTCCAAGGTTCGTCGTTGTCAACCGAAACAGACCACCACCATTTGCTTCCTTCTATCCATGCTGTTTTTAAAATTAGGCCCTGCCATTGCGCCGTGCAAATATCGTTAGAGTCGCCGGCCCATAAAATCTCGTTGTTGCTATTGTTAAACTGAGAAAATATCTCGCCTTCATTATTGGCAATAAATTTTTGACCCAGTACAAAGTCGCCTTTTACATTTTGACACAAATGATTAGCCCACGCCGGGTTGATCTCCTTTCTTACATAAGCGAACAATGCAAGTGCATATCCCCACTCCATTTGGGAAAGATAACCCTGTCTTGTCCAGCCGTAAGATTTATTGGTTGTAAAAGTTTCGAATGCGGCGTTGGCGTTAAAGATGCCAAGACCTAAAAAAATCGTTGTTAAGTCAGTGAGTGGCTCATCATTTTCTTTAATGCGATTTTCACCGAGCAGTTTAATATGAGCAACCTCGTGTGAAAGCGTCGCGACCATTTTTTCCGGTTCGTCAAGCCTGCCTCGAAGCAAAGAAATTTCGAATTCGCCGCCATCTGTCTTGCCCCAATACACCCCACTGGAAGCACCTTTCGCAGGATCCCCCAATTCTTCATCGTAAAAATCAAGCTTTACATTTTCGAAAGGTACCTCCATTTGGGCAGCAATAATTTGAAGAGTGTCAAAAGCCGCACGTTCACTGCCATCATAGCGAATAGGAAAATCCTTTTTGTCCGGCACCATCACTTTTCTTCTTACGGTGTTTTCTCTCCCGAAAATATCTAATAGAGAAAGGAAATATCTCTCCAGCCAGATACGTGTCGGCTCGTCTACCGGACAGCCTTCAGGGTCGAATGCTTTCGATTCGACAGTATATGAATGTGTTTTTTGTTGTGCAGCCACAATCTTTGAAATGTTAGGATCGAGATTGCGTCTTTTAATTTCAGCATTAACAATTTCCAATGCTACAGGAGTTAGGCCCGATGCGTTATTTTGAAGGATGCCGATTATTTCAGGATCACTCATCCTTTCGTAGTAATCGCGAATAAACTGGTTATCAACCTCAGTGCTCATGGGAAGGGTTTGATTAATTATGAATTTTGAACAATCGAGCGTAGTTCATCGCAATGATAGTAAAATATTCTTATCGCCTGGCCAAACCATTACAAATCAAATAAAACTCTCTGAAATCAGCGGGTGATGAAAATCCGATTCGCTTTTCGAGCGCTCCAATGTCTAGCATATTGGCAGCGGGATGTATGTCAATTCCACTCTCAGAATGCTTTAGAGCGATCGCGTCAATTTGTTCTTTCATGTGTATTTAACAATTGGCAAATAGCAGCTGGTGATTTCATGTTTTAAAGATTGACCTTAGTTGTATCGGTTTGTGCCAGGAGTTTCTTTTTATTTATTTTCAAGTCGACTGATTGCCTTTAAAATCCTGTCTCTGTTTTTTGCAACTTTGATAAAGCTCGGTAATCGCCAGATTAAAGAATATTTTCCGCCGCCCGGAGCTTCTCGTAGTTTGGCTCCAACATAGTTTTTTAAATAAGCAAGATGGTCAAAGTTGTAGGCCCACAAAATATTATCATCAAACGGAATTTGTAACCACAATTGAAGTCCAAAATATGGGTCAGTCGCTTGTTTATTGTTTGCATAGGTCAGCGTGTAATTAATGTCATATTTTTTCTCTTGCTCACAACTAGTACATTTAACTTCAATCTTGTCCTGATATTTGTTTATTGTTTTACTGAAGAATAATCGACTTCCGCAATAGCCGCAATTTTTATTGGTGGGCGAAATAGTAATTGGGCCATACCATAATTTTTCGTCAAGCGGTTTGTAGCAATTATTACATCTAAACCTTGCTTTAACTCTGTCTGAATAGGGAACTGTATATCTTCCCTGTTCTGCAAAAACAACTGCGTGTTTTTTGCAATGTGGACATTCAACAACAACTTCGTTTGCAAACGAAGCAAGATTTTTGAAAGATTTGTCTGTCCGTGAATTCGTATCCATGAATATTTGGGTCTGGCTTTGAAGATAATTACAAATATCTTACTGAAAATCAAAGGATGCGTTTTGTTCATCCCGCCATAGCCATAGCGCTAAAGCTCTTGTTGACGGCAGCTGTATTTACTTTGCAATTTGATAGTCAATAAACTTATGAGTTGCTGTTCGTTCTATCTCCACAAGCTGTCCCCGCTCTATTTCGCCGAAGCCATAGTCATCCTTTCGAACCGTTAAAAAATGCAGGTTATTAAGAAATACAATTTTTTTTGTCAGCAGATTCCAAACATTTGTTACCTTAAAAGTGCCGACTTTTTTATAACCGAAACGTCTGTCTATAAATGTTCTGATGTTTGACAATACTGCTGAACCAAGGATTATTACAATTAAAACTAGTCCAAGCGTTAAAACATCTTTTATACGTTCGTAATAGTCCATCAAGGAAGTTGGAGGACTCCATTTATAGGCGCCATATCGTGGTGGCAGGAACGGAACAATTAACGCCGCACCTAAAAAAAGAAAAACACAGATTTTGATAAATGGGAGATTTTCAGCAGATGAAAGATTTATATAGGGCAAATCTAAATCCGGATTTTTAATCACATTTCGTTTATATCGTTTGTCTATTTCTGTCATTGGTACTTTCTATATGTTTGCACTCAGCGATTATGTGTGGCATGTGCGGCGTCAATAACGTTCTGGAAAAAGAACAATACGCAAATATGGCAATGCTTCGCCACCTCACTCACAGCGCAAGGGTTTAAAGGTTATTTGTGAACTTACTAATTATTCAGGAAATCGAAAAACAAACAGGTGAAGGCATAAGTGACAGGGCCTTTTTGAGATCAATAATTTACACTTTTAATAAAAACAATATTTCTTACTTGTAATGCCAAACGAAAGGCTGCTTGGAAGATAAGAAGCACAGGCATTTGTTGCCCGGCCGCAGAATATCTTTTTTTCGTTGCGAAAGGTGTATTGGTTTTTTTACTATTTTTCGCCCAATTAACGCTTTGGAGGAGATTTCGACATACTATAATAACCAAATATTTTGCAAGATTGCTGAAGGTGACGAACAAGCTTTTCGGATTGTTTTTGATCATTTCAAACAATCCTTTTTTGCTGCTGCCTATAAGATGACCCGCTCGGCCGATACAGCCGAAGAAATTATTCAGGAAGTATTTATAAGTCTGTGGAACAACAGGAAAAAAGTAGCTGCAGCAAAGAATCCCGAGGGATATTTGATGAAAATGCTGCACAACAGCATCTATGCCCATTTTCGACAGGTTTTGGTAGAAAACCGGTTGAAGAAAAAACTTTCTGAACAACAGGGTGAGGCTGTAGAAAATTCAATCGAAGAACTACTGTTGGCGAAAGAAAATCGAAATATTTTAAATACCATTATTGGCAAATTGCCTCCGCAGCAACAGCTGGTTTACCAGCTGAGTAAACAGGAAGGGCTTAGCCGGGATGAAATTGCCCACAAACTTCAAATCTCTCCAAATACTGTAAGAAATCATTTGTCCGCCGCGACCGAATTTCTTACCACCCACTTCTAGAAAAATAGCGCTGCCATCATCTGGACGGTAATGTTTCACTATCTCTAAAAATATTTTTTTCCGACTAGTACATATTCAATTGCTCACTCATCATTGTTGTGTCAACGTTACACAATCGTGCATTTATTGCAATAAATAAACCTTATGTCATTTTCTAAAGAAAGGATTTCTTATTTACTCCAGGTCTGGAGCAGTAAAAAAGCTACCAGTTCAGAGGAACAGGAGCTGATGGAAATAATAAGCCAAAAAGAAGGCAAGGATGCTTTTCACGATCATATTGATCAAATAATTAATGATTGGAATGGAAGTGAGTTGTTACCTGCCACTGATTGGGAAAATGCATTTCAACAGATAATGCAGAAAAGGCAGCCTGATGAAAGCAAACAACCAAAGGTGGCGATGTTTACATGGTTGAAGTGGTCAGCAGCAGCTGTCATTTTGTTGTTGGTTGCAAGCACAGTGTATGTAAAGTTGAGGCAAGCTGATGGCCATCATTCAATCGTTAGGAACGATAATCAAGCCAGTAAAAATGGGATTGCTCCTCCGAGTAGAAACAAAGCGATTTTAACGTTGGGCAATGGAAAAGTTGTCCTGCTTGATGACGTAAGAACGGGCTCTTTGGCGTCTGAAGGAGTTGCCAATGCAAGTAAGTTAAATGAAGCCGAACTGGCTTATGATGCCGATGGGGTGGCAACGCCAGAACTTCATACGTTAACAGTTCCCAATGGAAGTAAACCAATGCAGCTGAAACTCGCCGATGGATCAGAAGTGTGGCTCAATGCGGGGTCCAGAATAACCTTTCCAAATATATTCACCGGAGAAAACCGGAAAGTTTCGATAGAGGGAGAGGTCTATTTTGAAGTGACCAAAGATGCACATAAAAGTTTTATAGTGGAAGCGAACGGTACCCGTACAGAGGTTTTGGGTACACGATTCAATGTTAATGCATACGATAACGAACCCGGAGTCAAGATCACACTACTCGACGGGGCAGTTAGGGTAAATAAAGAAAGAAAATCTGTTCTCTTAAAACCCGGACAACAAGCCGAATCTTCTAACGGCAAAGACCAGTTGACTGTACAGGATGCAGATACAGAACAGGTGATGGCCTGGATGCACGGCGCATTCTTATTCCGGAATTCGGACATACAAGATATTATGCGCCAAACGGCCCGCTGGTACAACGCAGAAATAGTGTACAAAGGGGATCTGTCTGTCATCAAATTTTCGGGTGGTATCACCAGGCAAGAAAATATTCGCCAGCTACTGGACATACTGGAAGCTGACGGAAGATTGAAGTTTACGATTAATGGTAATACCATTACGGTTGCTCTTAATAAATGATAATTATTTCCTCACCTAAAAAAAGCTATATGTAAAAACATCTTTCGTCTCATCGCACAAAAAAGGCACGCGTGCAGGCGTGCCCAAAGTTTAAGCGATCTTATTAACAATCTTCTTCATTAATGTAACACCTAAACTAATCAAATGTATGATTATGATTGAAAACGGCAAAACCCCAACGGGGTACAGTGCCGTGCTTGCCAAAACTTGGTTGATTATGAAAATGACTCTTTTCTTGGTCCTGTTTTTTTGCTTGCAGGCCGGTGCAAAAACAAATGCACAAAACGTAAGTATTTCAGGTAAAGAACTAACTGTAGAACAAATACTGGGGCTAATCCGGAAACAAACAAACTATCAGGCAATTTATAATCCGGATCTGCTGAAAGGAATACCCCCTATAACAATGCACGTAAAAAATGTGCCTGTTAAAACAGTTCTGGAAACTTGTTTTAAAGATCAAAATATCAGTTTCGAAATAAAGTATAATACTTTGATTTTAAAACGAAGCGCCGCGTCAGGTGCAGCAAACGACGTTATTCGTTACGCACCGGCGATTGTCCATGGCAGGATAACCGACTCTTCCGGAGCTCCATTAGAAGGTGCCACCATTGCGATAAAAGGAACCGGCAAAAATGCTGTCAGCGATAAGAACGGCTATTTTTCGATCGAAGCAGATAAAGGCGCGCATCTCGTTGTGAGTATGGTGGGCTACAGATCAAAAGAAATGATAGTGGGGAATAAGGAGCTAATTATTATTGTGCTTCAGGCCCAATCCGCATCGTTGGAAGATGTTGTTGTGGTAGGATACGGCAGCCAAAAGAAATCGCAATTTATTGGTACCGTTGCACAGATCAACAGCGAGTCTGTTACCAAGGCTGGTGCGGCGCCTCTATTATCCCAAAGCTTGACCGGTCGTCTGCCAGGGGTAAGCATCATACAACGCTCGGGACAACCAGGTGCAAGCGACGGAACCATTAACATACGGGGCGTAGGCTCATTCGGTGCGGGAACAAACCCTTTAATATTGGTAGATGGTATACAAACCAATACTTTCAATAACATCGATCCCAATGATATAGAAACAGTCACTGTATTGAAAGATGCATCCACGGCCGCTATTTATGGCGCCCAGGCAGCGAATGGCGTTATTTTGATCACCACCAAAGTAGGCAGGTCAGATAAATTGCGCATTGCTTACAATGGCAATTTTGCCATTCAAAAAATAACGGCTACCCCTACGTTTGTTCCTTCATGGCAATATGCCACTTTGCTGAATGAAGCCAATGCTCATACCAATCCGGGAAGTAGCGCGAAGCCTTATTCTGATGCACAAATCGACTCTTTTAAAGCTGGCAACAATCCTTATCTGTATCCCAATACGGATTGGTTCGGTAGCTTTTTTAAAAAGAGTGCTATACAAACGGAGCATAACGTAAGTATATCCAATGGTGGTAAAAATTCACAGTACTTACTATCACTGGGCTACATGGGGCAGAATGGCATAGTAGACAAAAACAATTATAACAGGTACAATCTAAGGTTTAACCTGGTAAGTAACCTTGCTAAAAATGTGAAGCTGACTACGCGCATCTCGGGCTATCAATCGTTGGACAATGAACCGCTATCACCGGCAGGACAGAATAGCAACATGGTAAATTTGATATCAGGTGTTATACGTATGCCTGCTACCTATCCCATTTATAACAGTGACGGCAGTTGGGGATTGGGGTTGGAAAACAAGGGTACGCCTGTATCGGGGCTCAACAGCCAGTCTTATTATAAGGAAAAGTACACTAATATGGAGGGCAATCTCCGCCTGGACTGGGATATCATTAAAGATTTAAAGGTGTCTGCTATTGGCGGTTATACGGAATACAATGACAGGACCACGACCTTTTATGCATCCCAACAAGTTACCCCAAAAATATATCTCGGCCCGGCTACACTCAGCGAAGGATATACCAATGCTACTTATAAAACATTACAATTGTTGGCGGCTTATCATAAGAAAATTCGTAAGCATGAAATGGATTTGCTTGCAGGGCATTCTTATGAAACAAATTACAGCGAATCCATCGGCGGTAGCAATAATACTTACCTGACCAACGATGTCATCAGCTTAAGTTTAGGTAATTCACCCACACCGTCGGTGAACGGCAGCAAAGCACAATCCGCTTTGGATTCTTATTTCGGCAGGCTGTCATACAATTTCGATAATAAATATCTTATCCAGGGAACGATAAGATATGACGGCTCTTCGCGTTTCGGACCGACCTACAAATACGGTACATTTCCTGCCGTCGCATTGGGTTGGAGAATCGCGCAGGAAAATTTCATTAAGAAAAATTATCCGTGGATCAACGAACTAAAATTAAAAGCCTCTTACGGAATTCTTGGTAATCAAAATGTGGGCAATTATCCTTACCAATCAACATTGAACCAGGGTGGTGGCTATGTCTTCAGCAATGTTTTCAGCAGTGGCGTTGTTTTGGGCGCGGTGAATGATCCAACATTACACTGGGAATCTACCAGAACAAAAGATGCCGGATTGGAAGCGAATTTGTTTAAAGGACTCCTGGCTTTTAGTGCTACTTATTATGATAAGTACACTTATGATATTATTACTACTCCGGGTGGAAGTGTTTCTGCGGTGTACGGCTTAACAGTGGGTACCCAAAATTCCGGTGCCGTTAATAACCACGGATGGGAGTTTACATTAGATCATAAAAACAGGATAGGTGATTTCTTTTACGGTATTGGCATCAACTTTACAACGGTTAAAAACACAGTATTGGATTTAGGCAAAGGCAATAATACCAAACTGATCAGTGGATATACGGGCAACGGTACATTGTTTGTCGGTCAATCCATGGGCAGCTATTACGGTTATACAGCAAGTGGATTATATACCGACAGCACAGATGTAAAAAATTGGCAGGCCACTAATAACACAAAGTCCATTGCACCGTCGGGGCATCCCGGTGATATCAGGTATACCGATATGGGAGGTCCCAATGGTGGCGCAAAGGACAGTTTGGTTACCACTGCCGATCAACGCGTACTGGGCAGTACCATACCGAAATACAATTACGGCATAACTTTCACCGCCGGTTACAAAAACTTTGACCTCAATGTATTATTTCAAGGTGTAGGCGGTGTAAGCGGTTACTTAAGCGGCTATGCGGGATTGGCATTTTACCTGCAAGGAACCATTCAGCAATGGCAGGCCGATCAACGCTGGACCGAAGCTAATCCTGATAGGAATGCCAAATATCCTCGTTTGGAAGTTATACAAAACACGGGCAATAACAACACACTTACTTCTTCTTATTGGTTGCAAAACGGGTCTTATATCCGTTTGAAATCCGTGCAACTGGGTTATACGCTTCCTGCCAAAACATTAAAACGTCTCGGTCTTGAAACGTTGCGCTTCAATTTCAGCGCCTATAACCTGTACACCTGGAGCAAGTACAGGAAGGGATGGGACCCGGAAATTAATACGGGTGGTGTTTACTATCCCATACTTGGAACTTATTCATTTGGTGTAAATGTGAATTTCTAACTTCTAAAAATTTAACGATGAAACATATAAACGGATGGAAGGGGATTAAAATTGGTATGATGTTATGCTCGTTTGTATTTATGTTTGGCTCATGTGCGAAAAAGCTGGATCTGAATCCGCTTACGCAATATTCCAGTTCAAATGTTTGGTCCAGTTCAAGCGGAGCGATGCTCGCGTTGACGGCTGTGTACAGGGGAAATATACAATACATCAGTAACGATGTGGAATATACGCCCACTGATTGGTGGAGCTATATGGGCTTAATGGGTCTTGAGTTTGCCGCTGATAACGTATATGACAGAAGGGGCGACAATTCGGCTTTCAATTTGATGACCAACGGTAATATCACCGCTACGAACACTTATGCGGGGAGCTATTGGTCATTCAGCTATCAACGCATAGCCCGCGCCAATTTCTTTTTGGAAAATGTGGGTAAGGTGCCGACCGATAGCGCCACCATCAACCGTTGGAAAGCAGAGGCCCGGTTTATTCGTGCGGTTCAATACTTTTATTTATCGCAATATTTTGGCAGTGTACCGCTGGTAACGCATACGTTAACGACGGATCAGGCGAACACCGTAAACAAGACCTCGCGTGATTCTGTGATTGTTTTTGCGGAAAACGAATTTGCCGCTGCAGCAGCTGTATTGCCCCGTCAGAAAGATTTACAGGCATCGGAGATAGGACGCGCAACCAAACAAGTAGCGCTTGCATTTTTGGGACGATTGCAATTGGCCAATAAAGAACACGCAGCTGCTGCCGCAACCTACGAGGCTATTATGGCTTACGGTGATAACGGCATTGACAATAATTTTCCAAGCCTCTTTGACGGTACGAATGAAAACAGCAAGGAAATCATCTTCGCAACACAATATCAAATTACAACGGCCTCTAACCCGATGGCACAACATTTCTTTCCTGCAAAATGGGGCGGTTATGATTTATATTGCCCGTTGGGAAGTTTGGTGGAGAGTTTTGAATTTAACGACGGTACACCGTTTTCGTATGATGATCAACGTTATAACGCGGCCAATCTGCAACAAAACAGGGACCCGAGGTTAAGCTATACCGTTTTATACAACGGACAAACATTTGCCGGGCTTACCTATGTATCTCATCCGGATTCTGCTTCTTCAATAGATCAGTTGACAACGACTAAGCAAGCTACAAGAACAGGTTATTGTCTGCGGAAGTTTTTATATGCCGGACAATACGGTACATCGCTCACCAATTCCGGAGTTAACCTACCGATCGTTCGTTATGCCGAAGTGTTGCTCAGTGACCTTGAAGCAAACCTGGAAGCAGGTAATGCCATCACGCAAGCATTGCTGGACAGGACAATTAACCCCGTGAGAATGCGTGCAGGTGTTAATATGCCCGCGGTAACAGAAACAGATCCAACGAAGCTGCGTATTATTTTGAGAAGAGAACGCAGGAATGAACTGGCTTTTGAAGGATTGCGATATTGGGATTTGCTGAGATGGGGTATAGCGGGCCAGGTGTTAAACGGCGATTTCTACGGTGCGCCGTTCCCGGGTGCAAAACTTTTAAGACAAAAGAATACCAGCACAGTTGACCCTTATAGCAGATGGTACGTAACAACCAAGAATTTCAATGGCGGACTCAATCAGCCTTTTTGGCCGATACCGCAAAGCGAAATCAATATTAATCCTAATTTAGGAAAGTAGTATTTCGACAAATGCAACAACCTACCGGATGAAAATTCTATAGGTTGTTGCATATATGAAAGTGAATGTCTTTTAGTTAAGAAAGTCCCATAACCAGTTAATGCCCTACGGGCAATAATGTGCAACATTTAGCATTTCTATTAATATTGTTCCGCTACGCGGAAGGTTCAATTGCCCGGAGGGCAATAATATCAATAGAAACATAGAAGAACAGGCTGCTTGTCCGTAGGACATTAACATACCTGGCAGCGACATTGCTTAACTAAACGATATTCCCAATTTGTGTGTTTTTTTTATTCCCATTAAAGTAAGTTTTATGAGATTTAAAATCAGTCTTGCCGGCATTGTGTGGCCCGGTTGCAGCGTTGTTAAGCCAGCCATGAGCATGATCACCAAAAGTGTGCTGTCATTGATTACGTTGATTGTTTTTTTGACAGCCTCGGCACAACAAAAACCAAATGTGATTTTCATATTGGCCGATGATTTGGGGTATGGAGATGTAAGCTGCAATGGAGCGACCGGCTTGCAAACACCCAATATCGACAAGCTGGCGTCGCAGGGCCTTCGTTTTACAAACGCGCATACCACTTCGGCTACATGCACACCTTCACGTTATGCAATCATGACGGGAGAATATCCCTGGCGCAGACAAGGAACCGGTATTTTGCCCGGAGATGCAAAGTTGATCATCCCTACAGACAGGACAACTTTACCACGCATATTCAAGCAGGCAGGGTATACTACTGCTATTGTGGGTAAATGGCATTTGGGGCTCGGCACAAGTGTGGAGAAAAACTGGAACAGTGTTGTAAAACCCGGCCCCAATGAAGTTGGCTTTGATTACTCGTTTATATTTCCGGCAACGGCTGACCGGGTGCCAACCATATTCCTGGAGAATGAGCGTGTAATAGGATTGGAGGCCGACGATACTATCCTGGTTGACTATAAGAAAAAGATCGGCAACGACCCTACCGGTAAGGAAAATCCTGAACTGTTGAAGATGAAATCTTCCAATGGACAGGGCCACGATAACACTATTGTAAATGGTATAGGACGCATCGGTTTTATGAGCGGAGGAAAGACGGCCAGATGGACAGACGAAGAATTGTCATTTACTTTTTTGAACAAAGCAAAAGAAGTGATCAACTCCCATAAGCGTGAGCCTTTCTTTTTATGTTTGAATGTTACAGAGCCGCATGTGCCGCGAATGCCGGCTACCATGTTTAAAGGCAAGAGTGGGTTGGGATTCAGGGGCGATGCTATTTTGCAGTTGGATTGGACGGTGGGACAGATACTGCAACAGCTAGTTGATGCCGGGATTGATCAAAATACGATCATCATTTTCAGTAGTGATAACGGCCCCGTTTTAGACGACGGCTACCAGGATGATGCCGTGACGAAGGCTAATGGACACAAGCCCGCAGGCATGATGCGTGGCGGAAAATATAGTGTACTGGAAGGTGGGACAAGAGTGCCCTTTATTGTAAGCTGGCCCGCTAAAATAAAACCCGCTGTATCTGATGCATTGATGTGTCAAATTGATTTAGCAGCTTCGTTTGCTTCTATGTTGCAAGTTAAAATACCTGCTGGTGATGCACGTGACAGCGAGGACCAATTCAATGCAATGATTGGTAAAAATAAACAGGGTCGCACCGTTTTGATAGAACAAGGCGGACCACTTGCTATCATAAAAGACGGCTGGAAATACATAATGCCATCTGAGGGCCGGCCATACGACAAGTTGGTTGGTATTGAAACCGGTTGTTTGCCTACAGCGCAATTATATGATCTGAAGAATGATGTCGGAGAGACAAATAACGTGGCAGAACAATATCCTGATAAAGTAAAAGCACTGGAGGCTGCGCTACAAGCCATTAAACAACAATAGTTCTGATGCCTTTCTAAATTTTTGAAGCGGTAAATATTTTATAATAATACTCGTTGCAACACTATGACTTTGAAACCTGTTAAAAGGAAAGATTTCTTAAAACAAACCAGCATTTTTACAGCTGGCTTGTTGACCTTTCGTTCTGTATCCGTGTATGCGAAAACGTTTAATGGATTGCTACCTATGACTAACGAAAAAAGGCAACATGAAGATGCTGTTTCGTCTCTATATGAACGGGGCAACGTAACCACCTATTGCAAAACAAAAAATGAACTGCAATATATTGGAATGCCAGTAGGCGGTATAAATTGTGGAACCCTTTATTTGGGCGGCGATGGACGATTATGGTTATGGGATATTTTCAACAAGAACCAGGAAGGCATTGAACCCAAAGTGGTGATTTTGAAACCGCCATTATCTGATTGGCGCAAACAAGACAAAGTCAGGTCCAGGGATGGCGCATGTTATATTGAGCCTTCAAAAGATATAAGGCCGGTTGAGCAGGGCTTTGCCATAAAAATAAAATATAACAATAGAACGGTCGTAAAACGTTTTCATAACGATGATTGGGATGAGATAAAATTTGAAGCCACCTATCCGATGGCAGTCGTTCACTATATTGCAAATGATTTACCGGTAAGTATAAAGCTCACTGCATATTCTCCTTTTATTCCGCTGGATGAAGACAATTCAAACATTCCGGTAACAATACAATCTTTTGAAATAACCAATACGGGTAAAACGAAGATCGAAATTGAAATTGTCGGCTGGTTAGAAAATGCTGTAAATAAATTTTCTGCAAAGTTGCCAGCAGATGGCAAACGCATCAATCAAATAGTTAAGCAGCCAGAAAAACTATCTGTGTACTCAACATTTACAGCCGTCGACGAAACAAAATTTCAAGCAGAAGGAGATAGTGGTTCCATGTGTATTTCATTAATAGGCAGCGAAGGAAAAGCGTACACCAAATTTGATCATCCATTATCGCAAACGATAACATCATCAATACAAGAGCCTGCATTTTCTGTTGATGCAGATAAAACATCCATTGCAGGCGTGTCGACCAAAGTATTCATTGCGCCTGGCGAATCCACTAAAAAAGATTTTGCCATAAGCTGGTACTTCCCAAATGTTGGCAAACGTATCAATATACCCGATGCGCGAACCGGACATTACTACACCAAAAATTTCAACAGCGCACTTGCTGTCGCAAATTATGTTGCCCAAAATTTTTCCTATTTATCAAGTCAAACAAAATTGTGGAGAGAAACGTGGTACAATGCGAGTATGCCCTGGTGGTTTATGGAAAGAACATTTGTAAATATTGCGGCACTCGCCACCACTACCTCTCATCGATTTAAGACCGGACGATCCTGGGCCTGGGAAGGAGTGGGAGCGTGTGAAGGCAATTGTACTCATGTATGGCACTATGCACAGGCAATTGGCCGGATATTTCCTGCTCTTGAACGAGACAACCGCCAACGTGTGGATTTAGGTATCTCGTTACAAGAAGATGGAGGTATATGGTTCCGCGGTGAATATGAAAAGCGTCCTGCTATTGATGGACAAGCTGGAAGAGTATTGGGGTGTTTGCGTGAACACCAGATGAGCGAGGATAATACTTTCTTACAGAAGAATTGGCCGCAAATTAAAAGAGCCACTCAGTTTATTATTAAGCAGGATAAAAATGGTGATGGGCTCGTAGATACGCCACTTGAAAATACCCTTGACGCCATCTGGGATGGAGAAATTGCATGGATAGCTGGATTATGCATAGCAGCTGTAAAAGCGTGTTCGGTGATGGCTAAAGAAATGAACGACGATGCTTTTGTTTCGTATTGTAACGATTTCGTGTCTAAAGGAATCTGTAACATGGATAACCATTTATTTAACGGGGAATATTTTATTCACAAACCGGACCCTTTAAAAGGAAGAAATGGAATTGGGTCCTATAATACATGTCACATCGACCAGGTATTGGGACAGAGCTGGGCATGGCAAGTAGGGCTTGGCAGACTCAACAATAGGGAAAAAACAGTAAGCGCTTTACAAGCACTTTGGAAGTATAATTTTAAAAAAGATGTTGGTCCATATTTAAAAGAGCATCCAGGTTGGAGGCCTTATGCATTACCGGGAGAGTCCGGTATGATTATGAACACCAATCCTAAAAATGAGCCTCACCCTTATGGAGATTCAACTACCTGGCAGGCAGGATATTTTAGTGAATGCATGTCAGGATTTGAGCATCAGGTAGCGAGCCATTTAATGGCTGAGGGAATGGTAGATGAAGCGTTGACGCTTACCCGCGCCATTCATGACCGTTACCATGCTGCTAAAAGAAATCCATTTAATGAAATTGAATGCAGTGATCACTATGGTAGAGCCATGGCCAGTTATGGAACCTTTATTACTGCTTGTGGATTTGAGTATCACGGCCCAAAGGGATATATACGATTTGCACCAGCTTTCAATAAAAGCAATTTCAGGTCACCATTTGTCTGCGCAAAAGGATGGGGAACATATTCGCAGCAAATTTCCAAAAGCCGTCAATTGCATGAAATTAAAATACACTATGGTACACTTATCCTGAATACAATCAGTATTGAAAAAAATGCGGCGAAGTCAATTAAAAATATTTTGATTAGTCATGGCGCTGAAAAACTTGCTTTATCTTTCCAACAGTCAGAATCAACCCTGGTTGTTTATTTGCAGGCGCCTGTAACAATTCAGGTAAATCAAACATTGAAATTGGAGATTGAATATTCTTAAAACGCAATGTCGTTTAGTTAAGCCGTTTGAAAAGTCAAAAGCATCTCGTCTGTCATTCTGAGGAACGAGTGATCTGGGTCTAACACTGGCGAATACTATGCATAAATAATCACCCAGATCCCTTCTTCGTCGGGATGACAAGCAGTCTTTCTTTCGTGAACATAGCAAGTAATTAAAAAGAGGCTTAACTAAACGACATTGATTTTTAAAATGCAAAAATGGATAATGCACCTTATAACAATGTTACAAGTTCGTTGGTAGCATATGTCACCTATGTCTTTTAATATGAAGAAACTCCAAGTTTTTCGTCATATTCAAAATTGATAATATTGTCTGGATGGATTTTGTTCCATAAATCAATTTGAACTTTTGTGAACCTGTGGTTTGGAAATTTTTCTATTAAAAGCAGCAGATATTTTTTTGCTTCAGTCGGTTCATTTAGGCCCTGCAAAGCAATTGACATTCCACTTAAACTACCGGGCATTGTATCTTTTACTAAGGAAAGTTCAAATTGATTTTTTGCCTGGCTAAATTCTTTTTTGTTTAGATACTTCCATCCTTTGTTTGCATGACTCCGAGAACTTTGCGACATACAATTTAAAGACAAAGTCATTGCTATTATTAATGCAAATATTTTAAAATTCATAGGGTTCTTTTTGATTTCATCAATTGTTGATTTTTTTGCTGAAAGACAGTGTCGAACAGTCGAGTCCAGCCTGACGATAATTACAAAAGTTTTATTTCGCAATTTGATAGTCAATAAACTTATGAGTGGCTGTACGTTCTATTTCTACAAGTTGTCCTGTTTCTATTTCGTCAAACCCATAGTCATCTTTTCTAAGAGTCAAAAAATGTAGGTTGTTAAGAAACACAATCTTTTTTGTAAGCAGATTCCAAATATGTTTCACCTTAAAGGTTCCCACTTTTTTGTAACCGAAACGTCGATCTATAAATGTCCTGATGTTTGATAATATATCTGAACCAAGAACTATTACAATCAAAACTAGTCCCAGGGTTAAAACACTTTTTAAACGTTGGTAATAATCCATCAAAGTAGTTGGAGGTGACCACTTATAGGCACCATATCGTGGAGGAAAGAATGGAACAATGAAAGCAGCACCTAGAAAAAGAGAAACACAGATTTTTATAAATGAGAGATTGTCAACAAATGAAAGATTTATATAAGGTAAATCTAAATCAAAGTTTTCAATCAGGTGTCGTTTATATCTTTTATCTACTTCTTTCATTGGTAGTTTCTATATGATTGCAATCAACGTTCGTGTGTTGGCATTTGTGGCCCCGCCTAAGTCAAAAACGAAGGGTTTGGGTTGGTTAAAAAGTGAACATACTAATTATTAAGGAAATCGAAAAACAGACTGGAAACAGGTAAGCATTTTTTATATCTGACACCCGTCGGTTAGTTTTCTACACTTTTTTGGTAATATAATATTCTCTTCGAGTATGAACCAGTAGAATCGCTTCTATAAAAGTTTAAACATAGAGAAAAAAATATGCAAACCTTGCGCTGGTATTGTAAAAGGGATTAATTTCCCGGCAATTTACGAGAGCTTGCTAATGAAAAAGGCTGGAGACACGACTTTGCAACTAACTGACTGGTATAATACTTATCATTCTCACCTTACCAATATGTGTACGCGATTGGGTTATGGGGCAGAGGAGACCAAGGATGCAATTCACCAGTTTTTTCTGGATCTGCTGGAAAAAAAACTCGAGCCTGCATCAATTGAAAATCCACAGGCTTATCTTTCTGTAGCCTTCAGAAGAAAACTGATAGACCTTCACAGAAGCTCATCCAAACAAATCGTAAATAAAATCAGTGACGTTTCGGATACTTATACTTCCCCTTCAATACAGGATACGATTGAACAGATACAGGCCAACACAGAGCTCGTTGCCAAAATACGGAAGGCATACCATAACCTTCCTGAAAGGTGCCGTAAAGTTATTTATCTGAAATTTTTTGAAGGACTTACTACCGAGCAGATCGCTGAACGCACCGGACTTAGAAAACGATCTGTTTATAATAACCTTTTCGAGGGCGTTAAACTTCTTCGCGCCGAATTACAGTCTACTACGTCTCCGCAGCTTTTAGATATCGGCATTCTGAGCATATGCGTTATTGGGATAGGCATTTTGGGTATGCGCTAATAACGAAATAATAAAATGCGGTCCTGCCTGTTTTACACCCTTCGAAAAAAAAGTTAAATATTTTTTTAAAAAAACCTGGTAAAAAACGCAGCATGCTCCGTCTATTATAAAAACGACTGCATGCCCCAAAAGCTACAGGTAGAAGAATTAACCATTAATGATTCATTTATCAATTATTGTTTGCACAAGAACGACGACGACGTTCTTTACTGGGAACAATACCTTCATTCACATCCCGAAGACATCGCAACTATTGAAGAGGCACGCAGCCTTGTGGTAGCATTGAGACTAATGCTGCGTGAGGAATATGCGTTTCAGACAACAGACGAAGAAGAAACCGCGGAGTTTGCAGAAGCACTTAAAACAAGCAATGTAAAAAGTTTATTTGGTTACCGACGCATGCTGGGATACGCTGCATCAATTATTGCGCTTGTAGCAATGGTGTGGCTGGCCAGCAGATATATCGGCAATAAAGGTGCAGAACAAGGACAAGGGTTAGCGCAAGAACATGTACCTGACACTTCGAAGGATATTGTTTCCAGTAAGGGAGAACGTAAGTGTGTTCTCTTGCCAGACAATACAAGGATGTATTTGAACGCAGGGTCGAAACTATTGTTGGCAAAGGGTTTTGGTACAGATAACAGATCCGTTTTCCTTGAGGGCGAAGCGATGTTTGATGTGACCCATGATGCTTCGCTTCCTTTTGTTGTACATGTTAAAGATTACGATATAAAGGTGCTGGGTACCGTATTTAATGTAAGAGCTTACGCTGATGAGCAATCTGAAGCAACATTGGTAAAAGGTAAGATAGAACTTACAGTAAAACGAAACGGTCAAAAGATAATTCTAACGCCCCACCAGAAATTTGTTATTTCAGAACCCGCCAGCGAAGCATCATCCCTTCCTAAAATTTCATTGGACTCCATGAGTTACGACAAAAGGAATGCAGTCGTTGAAACTGCATGGACACAAAATACGTTCGAGATCAATAATGAAACATTTACACAGTTTGCAGGCAGAATGGAACGCTGGTATAAAGTAAAAATCATTTTTGCTGATTCTGTTGTAAAAGCATATCCGTTTACAGCTATTTATGACAGGGAATCAATAGATGAAGTCTTGCGATCTCTTCAGCTATCATATCATTTCAATTACAGCATTAAGGGAAGTGAAATAAGGATTTCAAAATAATGAATGTCGTGATGATTCATCTCATAAAACAGAATCATCTGTAATTGATTTGCCTGAACAAAATGAATTTCAAAACCACTAACAATTAAACATTAAACTATGTGAAACAAAAAAGGAGCGGTGGTTGGCGCCACTACTCCTTTACGCAAAAGGCATAACCCTTTGCGCATTTTTTAACTATTCAAAACTAAGGTATGAAAAAAAATGGCCCTTTCATCAGGCCGCCGCGTTTTTGTGGCGCTTTAAAACTGCTTATTGTTATGAAAATGACCGCACTCATTATTCTCCTCGCTGTGCTGCAGGTCTCAGCCAAAACCTATTCCCAGCAGAGGATAACTGTTAATTTAAAACAGGTTAAGCTTACCGATGCTTTAAAAGAAGTAGAAAAGCAATCCACTTACAGATTTGTTTTCAGCAACTTGATATTACCTGAGAATGTAAGGGTAACAATTGAGGCTAAGAACCAGGACGTTGAAGATGTACTGAACAAGTTATTGGAAAACACCGGCCTTACATACAGTACAGTCAGCAATAATCTGATCGTGCTAAAAACAGCCAGTTATAATGCAATTATTAAAGTGAGCGGTAAAATTACCAACAGCAAAGGTGAACCACTTGAGAACGTTAGTGTTGACGCCGGCTCGGGCGTTGGCGCTTTTAGTGACCGGAATGGTAAATACAATATCAGCGTAGATGATAATGCCACACTTACTTTTTCGCTTATAGGATATAAAACACAACAAATAAAAGTAGGTCATAAAAGCACTATTGATGTGACCATGCAGGAAGCTTCCACCAGTCTTTCTGAAGTTGTTATTGTAGGCTATGGAACGCAATCGAAACAAAAGGTAACAAGTGCGGTTACTACATTAAAAACTGAACAGTTCAAAGATGCACCCTATACAGATATTCAGTCGGCTGTTGCCGGCCGTGCTGCGGGTGTAGTGGTAAACTTCAGTGGTGGCGAGCCAGGCAGCGTTCCTTCTTTAACCATCAGAGGAGGTGAGCCTTTGATCGGCCAGACTGCACCATTGTATGTTATTGATGGTATCGTTCGCGATCAGGCAACATTTGTTAACCTGAACATTAATGATATCGAAAATATCAGCTTTTTGAAAGACGCTGCCGCAACAGCTGTTTACGGTTCAAAATCAAGCGCCGGTATAGTTTTGGTAAAAACAAAAACAGGTGTTTCAGGCAAGCCTTCTATTGTTTATTCCAACAATATCGCCTTTAATACGCCAAGCTATTTCCCTAAATTAATTGATGCTTACGATAAAGGACTTGCTGCAAACGCAATCGGCGAATCAGTAGGCAATGGCAAATATTCAGCTTACTCTCCGGGTCAGTTGGATACTATCAAAAAGAATCTGAATCCCGCTTTGTACCCTAATACCGACTGGTATGGTCTTGCTTTCAGAAAGTATGCATTGCAGCAATCTCACAATTTATCGTTGAGTGGGGGAAGCAATCAGACAAAGTATTATGTGGGCCTTGGATATTTCAGCCAGGGCAGTAACTACGTGAACAATTCATTTAAAGTAAACCGTTTTTCGTACAATACTAAGATCACTTCAAATTTTGATGACATAGGCTTAAGCGTTGCGTTTGCTTTAAACGGATATTATAATTATTCTACGCAGCCGCCTGCGGGTTCTGCATCTATATTCAGCCATATTGTGGCTAAAAGTCCGTTTGATTTTGCTTATAACAAGGATGGTTCTTTGGCAGGTTTAGTAGATCATCCACTTGCTGAAATTAACTCACCAGGATATGCAAGAGCCGAAACATTCTTTAACGATGCAAACCTTGCGTTTACCTGGAATGTGCCGCAAGTAAAGGGATTGAGCTTTAGAGTGCTTGGTGATTATTTAATGGCGTCCATGCCATCAAAAGTATTTAATGTGCTGGCTACGCAGTACAATGCGGATGGCACAATTTATCCAACTCCCAAAGCTTCGTTGTCACAAAGAAATATCGATACAGCGGCTTATAATGCAGAGTTCCAGGCAGACTATCAAAGAGCGTTTGGAAAACACAACTTAGGAGCGACCTTCGTTTCCATTGTACGGGGAGGTCATAATAGATGGTTCACTGCTGCAAGAAACAATTTTCCTTCAACAGCTATAGACCAGATGTTTGCGGGCGATGCCTCTACGCAAACCAATAATGGTTCAGCCAGCGAATGGGGTGAGGTTGGTTATGTAGGAAGACTTAAGTATGACTACGCCGGAAAATATCTGTTGGAACTGAACGGACGATATGATGGTTCGGATTATTTCCCACCATCAAAACGTTTTGGATTCTTTCCTTCAGCGAGCGCCGGATGGATCATATCGTCTGAAGAATTCTACCAAAGATTGAAACTTACAAACGTATTTTCTTATTTTAAAATTAAAGGATCCTTTGGCCAGGTTGGTACTATCGGAGATATTAGGAAGTATGCCTATGTTCCACAATATAATGTAACGTCTCAGGCATATGTTGCCAACGGAGCCCTTCAAAACGGTTATTATGAAGGAGGTCTTACAATAGACAATCAAAACATAACCTGGTACAAAACTGCTTCGCGTGATCTGGGTTTTGAATTTGAAACCCTGAACAAAAAACTGACCGGAAGCTTTGATTATTTCTATACAAGAACAACGGGCATTCTGGGCAATCCCGCTTACCATTATACGGATCCACTGGGTCAAAGCCTGCCGCTGGTACTTACAGATGCAGCAACCCGCAAAGAAGGCTTTGACTTCTCTTTAAACTATAACTGGAGCATTAACAAAGATCTGAAAGGTTATGTAGGAATTAACGGGACATACTTTAATTATCTGTGGGAACGCACAAACGAAGACAGTGCTTCATTAACCAATCCTTATACAAGGGCATGGGGTGTTAACCAGGATTATTATGGTGCTATGTATGGCACTAATGGTTTGTATCAGAATTACGCTGACATCATGAATAACCCCAATGGATTGACCTCATCTGCTCTTGGCCTCGGTGATGTGTGGCTGAAGGATGTGAACGGAGATGGTAAGATAGATGCACAGGATTATCGCAGATTGGGTCTGCCGCAATCTCCCCGCTTCACATTTGGCTTGCCATTCGGTGTAGAGTACAAAGGACTCCGTTTGGATGCCTTGATCCAGGGAACCGGACATCGTGATGTTTATCTTGGAAGTTATTTACAGGGAGGTGAAGGGCTTAACCGTATCAATTATGATTTTCAAAAAGACTTCTATACAAGCAGCAATACTTCGGCTTCATATCCAAGAGCTGGCACCAACAGCATGAATTCAGGCAATAATTACACCTATAGTGATTTTTGGTTGAAGGATGGACGTTTTGTACGACTAAAAAGTTTGACTCTTTCTTACAATTTCAAACGATTGGTTAAAACAAAAAAACTCACGGATCTGTCTGCGCATATCAGTGGAACCAACCTGCTGACTTTCTCACCGGTTAAGAAGTATTTCGATCCGGAGCTGGCAGACAATAATAATTTCTTTTATCCTGTAAACAGGACTTTCTCCTTCGGTATCAGACTTGGCTTTTAAGCATTGGAAAGTTTAAACAAATTAACTATGAAGTACATTGTATATATACTAACTTTTTTCTCCCTGGGATACGTATCGTGTAACCGGGTGATGGACACAAAGCCACTCGACTCCTACACAGGACAAGACGTGTGGAACAATTTTGACCTGGCGCAAGGATATGTGTATAACTGTTACGCAAATTGCATGGGCTACATATTTTCCTGGGATTATGACGCTATTACAAAAAGCGTAAAAACACACCCGTGGGGTGGAGGGCACGTAGCCGAAAAAACAGAACAGATCGATCGTTATGCAGATGAAGGTTGGGGACAGTTTGGTAATATCAGGAGTGTGAACCTGATCCTTCAGAACATACCCGCATCACCACTTACGGAACTGCAGAAAAATACATTGCTTGGTGAAGGACATTTTTTGAGAGCGTCCATTTATTCTAATCTCGCTTTTCGTTTTGGTGGCGTTCAGCTGGTGAAAAATGTTTTGTCAGTAAATGATAATTTCAATATTCCCCGTTCAAGCACTAAAGAAACCTATGATTTTGTTTTGGCGGACCTGGATAGCGCAGCAAACCTTCTGCCTACTACAAATGAAAGAGGCCGTGCTACAAAAGGCGCTGCTTATGCTTTGAAAATGAGAGTAGCATTACAGGCAGGCGCGTATTTGAACGATAACAGCTACTACACTGCAGTAAAGACAGCTGGCAATTCACTTTTTGCATTGAATCTGTATTCGTTGGACGACTACGGTCACATGTTCACTGATTACAGTTCAGCTATCGCATCTCCAGAGAACATATTGGTATATGAAAGAAAGAATACCAATACTGAATTCGTTGGTACGCCGATGCAAGCACTTGCTCCTAATTCAGACATGGTGCCGTCTAAGCTTACGGCTACTGCCATGCAAAAATTTCCATTGAAAGAGTCCATCGAAGGATGGATGAGTTATGCTCCTACACAAGATCTTGTTGATGATTACCTGGTAACAGATGCAGATGGAAAAGAGCGTACTTGGAATACAACAAGCTACGTTGCAAGTGCTACTAGTGTTGACGCAAAAATGTATGAACACAGAGATAAAAGGTTCTACGCATCGATTGTTTACGACAGTTCAAAATATTTTGCGAACTGGGCATACCTGAGAGCAAACGGAAACGTGTCATCAAATATTTCACAGTTGAACGGTGGAAATATAAATGGCGGTTGTTCTGAAACTGGTTATTTGTTTGGCAAATATGTTTACCAGGCAAAGAAGCTTTGGTATTCAGATCCCACTGATTATTGCTACAGCGTACTGCGTCTTGGCGAAGCTTATCTGAACTATGCTGAAGCTTGTATAAAACTGGGCGATGAAGCAAACGCGCAAGCATACATTACCAAGACTTACCAAAAGCACGGTGGCTTTACAAACGCTGTAACTGCTTCCGGTGATGACTTGTTGACCACTTACAAAAGAGAGCGCCATGTTGAATTAATTCTTGAAAATGGTGACAGGTATTGGTCATTATTGAGATGGGGAATGCAGCTTTCCGGTGGTTTAAAAACAGGCTATTCAAACTCGGCGCTTGCTATACCAGAATTGAACGGAAAACCGCATGGTATTGCCATAAGCACTGACGGTACCTCTTACCAGGTGTATGAAGTTACTGACAACAACGGGCAGCCTCTCAAATTCACGCCTAAACGATACCTGTTCCCGGTTCCGCAGAGCAAGATAACTGCATTGCCAACCCTGACCCAGAACGAAGGCTGGTAAATTATTACTGACATCAAATAATTATCAATTATGAAAAATATTATAAAGCTGGGTTTGTTATTTGTCTTACCATTCTTAATGACTTCGTGTTTAAAGAAAAATCTTCCGGCGACAAATAATTCTTCCCTGAATAGCATTACGGATTGTTACCTCGTTTACAAGTATGTTGATACTGTTGTTGACAACAAAGGCACAATCAATGAAAATTCGCGCACGACCGTGCAGACCATTAAACTGGACAGGAAACTTACCATATCCCATGATACTGTGTATGTGACACCAACTTTCCCGGCAGGATTTCCTCAAAAAGAAAAAGTGAAGGCAAGTCTGAAAAACATTTGGTGCGTTGTTAATGTACCCGATGCAGCAATCATCAACCCCATGAGCGGCGCGCCTAAGCTCGGTACGCCCGGCGACTATTCAGCACCTGTTGCGTATAATGTAACTGCTGCCGATGGAAGCCAAAAGAAATGGGTGATTTCCATTACGCCACTGCCGCCAGTAAATCAGTGGGAAGGCATGTATTTGGAGAGTGGTACTTTGAATCACGCATCTGCAGGACTTCAAACATGCCCGGCCAACTACACACAGCAGCTGATAACAGCAAGCGCCAATTCTTTAAAGGCCACTGCAGGTTACTGGTATTTTGGCAACTCGGGTTTAACTTATTTCATTACTATCAATACTAATAATTCAGTTACTATTTCTGCCGATCCGGACGCAGCAGTATCTGTTCAGCAAGATACACAGGCTTCAACATATGATCCTGTAGCCAAACGTTTCGACCTGTATTACTATTATTACAGTGGTGGAAATCCGACCAACTGGAGAAAGTTTCACACTATTTTTACCATGCAATAAGTTGTTTTATGATGAGATATTGCACAGTGTAAATACAAGCTGATCTATAAAAAGAATAGCCATTTCAATTTTTTGAAATGGCTATTCTTTTATTTCAATGATTCAATCATTCAATAATTATTCAAAGACATTAGCTCCTTCCTATATTCCGAAGGCGTTTTCGCGGTTATTTTTTTAAAGAAGTCATTAAAATGCGTAAGGTTTCGATAGCCTGAATGATAGCAAACATCAGCAACCGTCAAATCCAGGTTTCCCAATAATTTGCAGGCATGACCTATTCTCAATTCATTTAAAAATCCCGTAAAAGATTTTCCTGTTCTCTTCTTAAAAAAACCACAGAAAGCCGGCGGCGTCATATTCGCTATTCCTGCAATGGTGGCCAACTCAATTGGTTCTCTAAAGTTCTCCAACGAATACCGGTACACATTGTTCATTCTTTCCGTATCCTTTTCATTAAATGAAAACCGGAATGCAAAAGAAGAAAGCTGTTCGTGCTTTTTTGTGTTTATCAGGATATTCATTATTTCGAGGAACAGAATTATTTTCGTGATACCTGAGGCTTCCAGGATCTTGTCTAATAAAACAGCTATTTTTTGACTTGTATATGAAGGGAAATTGACCCCTGCTTTTGATTTTTCAATAAGGTTTTCTGCCTTCTGAATAAAGGGTTCTTCAAGACCTAATATCTTCAAATAGTTGGAGGGGAAATAAACAACAATTGCCTTCCCTTCCTCAGTTTCTGTTGCATCTCTTTCAGAAGGGTCCCCGTACCAAATATGGGGAAGATTGGGCCCCAGTAAAATGAGGTCTCCGGCAGCGTAATTTCTAACGCAGTCGCCAACAATGCTTTTTCCCGAACCTTCCACGATATAGTTCAATTCGCATACTTCATGAAAATGAAAAAGAGAATTGAAGTAAGTCTTACTGACCTCCTTTACCAAGATAGCCTGTGTATTCAGGGTCCCCACTTCAATTAAATTTGCCTTCATCGCCTTTCATTTTGCAAAATGTAAGTTACAATATTCGGCATTTATAAAGAATTTTCAGCTATCCGTTGTATTTCATCTGCAATCTGGTTAAAATAGTTTAAGTAACGGTTTATAAGCTTGTAGGAATCTTGTTCAATTGAAACTAGCTTTGAAATCATACTCAATCAGCTATGAGAAGACGGAATTTTGTAAAAACGACTGGAAGTTATTTCCTGTTATTTCCCCTGGCCAAACCTTTTGCCAATATTGGTTTGGATAAAGGAATGCAACATGATGCCGAACTCAAAGCCAAGTGTGTAGCTGCCTTTAAGAGGTTTGAAGAAGTTTGGGAATTTAATGACTTCTGGAGAAGAGGTAACACGTTTGATGCATGTCTGAATTTTGCAGATGCGCTGCAGAAAAGATGGCCCGATGATGATGAAGTAAAATCCATACAGCAGAGAATAAATACGATGCTGGGAAAAGATTTCGCCTATTTCAAAAGCCTTGATCCCAGTGGAATGTGGACGGATGACTTTGGGTGGTGGGGATTGATGGGCCTTAATGCAAGAAGACATTTATTACGCACAGGCAATAAGGAATTAGCAGATAAATATTTGCAGCTCTCAACCGACTTGTGCTGGAAGCAGGCAAAAGATCATGCCTATGATTCGTTACTGTCTGCCAATCCCGTTCCGCATGGTTTCAGAAATGGAGATGCCAAAGGCAATGACAAAGGCGTAAAGAATACAGTCACCAATGTTTTGTTTTTCCTGCTTTCTACCCGTATTTATCGTTTGATGCTTGCAGAAAACATTAGCGACAATGAGAAATACCTTGACATGGCTTACAGCCAATGGATATGGTTTGACAGTTGGTTTCAATTGGGTAAATATGAATACCTGAAGAAAACCGCTTCCGGTGGTGCGCTGGTACAGGAACGTCCAACTGCTTTTTTTGCAGGATCTGATTATACCGCAATCACCCATCCTACTTGGTACAAAGGCTGGGTTTGGACAGGCGATCAGGGCATGTTACTCGCTGCACTTGCTGACCTGTTGGCAATTAAAAACAATCTTGCCACATGGATATCATCACATAAAAAGGAAGTGTATTTTGATGTCAATGCCTTTACGAAAAATGTGCATCATTACATATCGCTAATAAGCAAAGGCATAAAAACAACGCTGGTTAGCGACAAAGATCACATCATTCGCGAGGCGCCGCTTGTAGCAAACATGGGTCCCGAGTTTGGAAGCGATTACCTTGCAGGGCGCGGCATCATGATGCGGTATCTCGGAACACTTGACAGAAGCATTACAGGAGTTGATTTTAAAAATAATATTACAGCAACTGCCAATGCAATATGGCAAACCCGCGACACTTCTAATAACCAGTTTCAGCCTGAATACACAAGCGTTGAAAATGACAAATTGTATATTCAGCAATTCCGGAATCAATGGGGGCTTGCAGATGATATTTTGAAATGGGATATAGCAAACGCAAATCTTCAACAAAGGATAGGGGTTTGTCAATCCATAGGACTTGATGCATTAGGCGCGGCGATAAGGCTTATGTAGATCAGTCAATATTTATAACGATTTCTAACGATTAAAGTGGCCATATGAAATTACATGGAAATGCCTACGTGGTATTGATTTGCCTTACTGCTGGTTTCGGCGGATTTTTATTCGGCTTTGATACCGCGGTAATATCCGGAGCAATAAATTTTCTAAGGATACAGTTTCATTTGTCTCCCGTCATGGAAGGCTGGCTCATGAGCTCCGCATTGCTGGGTTGCGTTATCGGCGCTGCCATTGCAGGTTACTTATCTGACAAGTATGGCCGCAGAAAAATACTAATAGCTTCAGCCATTTTATTTATTGTATCAGCCATCGCGTGCGCTGTCGCGCAAACATCATCTACGCTTGTTGTCGCGCGGATTATCGGCGGCATAGGCGTTGGTTTTGCAGCAATGGTTGCGCCTATGTTTATCTCTGAATTATCACCTGCAAGGCTCAGAGGTAGATTGGTCTCATTTTATCAATTAGCCATAACGTCAGGCATTTTGTGTTCCTATCTTTCCAATGCATTTCTTTTGAAATATGCAGATAGCCACATAGCCGCAGGCGCACAAAGTTTTATGCATTATTATATGGTTACTGAAGTATGGCGCGCCATGCTTGGTTCCAATATGATACCTGCATTGCTCTTTTTCATCTTCCTGCTTTTTGTGCCGGAAAGCCCAAGATGGTTGGTGAAGGAAGGCCACATAACGGAAGCGGAAAGAGTGCTTGAACGCGTTAACGGAAAAGAAATAGCAAGGTCCGAATTGAGTGCCATTGAAGTAAGCATTTCCGAAGAGTCGGGAAGCTTCAGGCAGTTGATTGCTCCCGGCATTCGTGTGGCCCTCATCATTGGAATCTCTTTGCCTTTCCTGAGTCAGCTCTCCGGAATTACGACAGTGATGTATTACGCTCCTGCAATTTTTCAGCAAGCTGGGGGACAATCAGGCTCAGCCATGGGAAGCACTGCTATCATAGGGTTCTTCAACATGATATTTACGTTTGTTGCTATCTGGAAAATTGATAAATGGGGAAGAAAACCCGTGTTGATATGGGGCTTTGCAGGACTTGGTCTTGCGTTGTTCCTTATTGGCATGGCCTTCATAAAAGGCAATACTGCCGGAAACTTTTTACTCGGCTCATTCATCTACTACATCGCTGTGTTTGCTTCCACATTGGGGCCCGGCGTGTGGGTAGTGATCTCTGAAATTTATCCGACGAAAATAAGAGGACGAGCCATGTCTGTAGCAACACTTTCTTTGTTCCTCGGTTCCACTTTTGTAACTCAGTTGTATCCTATGTTGCGTGAATCCATTGGAATTGGTTATGTATTCCTGTTATACGCATTGGTGATGCTGCCGGCAGCTTTTTTTGTAAGAAAACTTGTGCCTGAAACAAAAGGCAGATCACTGGAAGAAATTGAACACTTATGGAAAAATTAAACCTGATCAATTGGGAAATCTAAACCTACTTTCTATGAATAATTCTATCGATCTGAAAAATAAGAACGTATTGGTCACCGGTGGCAGTCAAGGCATTGGGGCCGCGATATGCAGCGCAATGGCTTCTTGTGGAGCCAATGTGGTTGTTAATTACCTGGACAATAAACAAACTGCCGAAACACTAGCAACTGAACTTCAATCTAAATATGGTATCAAGACACTGACATTCCAGGCGGATATTGCAGATCAGAAGGCCGTTATAAAAATGTTTGAGTTCATCGACAACAACCTTGGCAACATAGACATACTGGTCAATAATGCCGGTTGCGAAACCATTGGACATGCCATTAACCTGAGCCTGGATGAATGGGATTTGATTTTTAATGTAAACCTCAAAGGCGCGTTTATTTGTGCGCAGGAGGCAGGCAAAAGAATGGTGAAGCAAAACATCGGCGTCATCATCAATATTTCATCTATTCATGATAAAGTACCCAGAAAGGGATTGGTGCATTATTGTGCTTCCAAAGCAGGAATGAATATGATGACGAAATGCCTGGCATTAGAACTTGCTGAAAACAATATCCGTGTAGTCGCGGTGTCGCCTGGAGCGATTCAAACTGAAATGAATAAAGAAGAAATTGAAAAATTCGGCAGAGAAAAATTCAATCAATGGATTCCAATGGGAAGGATTGGTCTTGCTGATGATGTGGCGTGGACCTGTGCATTCCTCGCCAGCGACAAGGCTGCTTACTATACCGCAACTGAAATATATATTGATGGAGGCTACAAGGAAAATACAATTCCTTACGATCCCCGTCCTTAAATGTAGAAACGATGAACCCAATATTAATCGAAACTTATTCGCACACAGGTGAAGGTTATAATCCCTTTTTTATAAAAGATAACTGGCAGGTGGCACAACTGAATTACATGCAAGCGCAGGATATTTTTGCCATTGAAAAAATGGATAAACACGAACAAACAGACGAAGTGTTTATCCTCCTGAAAGGTACGGCCGTGCTCATTGCAGCAGACGAACACACAACGGGTTTTGCATTTCAGTGTACTCATTTGAAGCCGGGCATTACATACAATATCCCTGTAAATGTGTGGCACAATATCGCCATGGAAAAAGATACTGAAATGATTATCGTAGAAAAAAGTAACACCCATCTTGGCGACTGTGTGTACAAGGCATTATCTCAGCAGGAGAAATCTGAATTGAACAAACAAATACGCAACACTTTAAATCAAAGCAAATAAAAAATATTTCTATGAAATCCTGGGCAAACGATACAGAGCTTTTTGAGCTCTTTAAAAAAGAGTTGTACACCCCGGTTGTTGGGGATATATTGGATGGATTCGGATGTTATCACCAGTTTCTTCCGTATTCTATTCAACCTATACATACAACTGATATTGTAGTCGGAAGAGCAATGCCGGTGTTAATGATTGATGTATATGGACCGCAGAAAAAACCGTTTGGCTTATTAACAGAAGCGCTTGACCAATTACAGAGTGGCGAGATATACCTGGCCAGTGGCGGCGAAATGCGCTGTGCCTATTGGGGGGAGTTGCTTACTGCCACGGCAAGAACAAGAGGCGCCGTAGGAGCGGTAATCAATGGATTTCACAGAGATACGCATAAAGTGGTAGAACAAAACTGGCCGGTCTTCAGCCGCGGTAGATTTGGACAAGATTCATTGGTACGTACACAGGTTGCCGACTTTCGTTGTGACATACAAGTCGGTGATGTTTGGATAAAACCGGGAGATTTGATTTTCGGTGATTTGGATGGAGTGTTGGTTATTCCAAAAAAATATGAAGAAGAAGTGATCACTAAAGCGCTTGAAAAAGCAAGAGGAGAAAAAGTAGTTCGAATGGAAATTGAAAACGGCATGAGCAGTACAGATGCTTTTAAGAAATACGGAATATTGTAAGGCAATTAAGAATTAAGAATTAGGAATTAAGAGTGCAATGCAGTCTCCTGAGCGAAAGGGCTTCGACAAGCTCAGCCTGACACTCCGTTCGCGCTGTCAGGCTGAGCTTGTCGAAGCCTTGTTGAAGAGAAAGAATGTCTGCCAATGTCCTAAACTAAACGACATTGAATTAGGAATTAGGAATTATTTCTGTGTCACAGTCGTTCAAGAAAATAAATTTCACGAACGGCAAGAAACAATCATGTCATATTGCACATTCATGAAGGTCAATGCACACAATGAATATCGCACCTAAACAATTCTTAATTCTTAATTCCTAATTCTTAATTGTATTTAGCTCTTCGCATAAACAGAAAATTATTATGAAACTAGGTCTCGGGCTTTACCGCCACATGCTCAACAAACAGCATTATGATTTTGCAAAGCAATGTGGTTGCACACATCTGGTAGTGCACCTCGTAGATTATTTTAACAAAGGGAACCAGGAGAATAAAAACGATCAACCCATTGGAGATAACTCTGGTTGGGGATTTGCGGGTGACCCCGAAAAAATATGGACGGTTGAAGAATTGCTACAATTGAAGAAAGAAATTAATGAAGCAGGACTGGAACTCGAGGCGATTGAGAATTTCGATCCTGCACACTGGCACGATATACTACTGGATGGGCCACAAAAAAAAGTGCAAATCGAAAAACTGAAACAGATCATTCGAAACGTTGGCGCAGCAGGCATTCCTGTGTTTGGATACAACTTTAGTCTTGCTGGAGTAAGCAGTCGCATCACCGGAGATTTTGCACGCGGCGGAGCACGTTCCGTTGGCATGAATGGTGGAGACGAAAGGCCCATTCAGAATGGTATGGTTTGGAACATGGTGTATGATAAGAATGCACCGGCTGGTTTCATTCCTGAAATTACGCACGAGCAATTATGGGAAAGACTTGCATGGTTTTTGAATGAATTAGTTCCTGTTGCCGAAGAAGCCGGCGTAAAACTCGCCGCACATCCCGACGATCCTCCGATGCCATACATCAGGAAAACGCCACGATTGGTGTATCAACCTCAGCTGTATCAAAAGCTACTGGATATTAAACCCAGTAAAAGCAATACGCTCGAGTTCTGCCTTGGCTCCATTGCTGAAATGACAGAAGGAAATGTTTACCAGGCTACAGAGCAATACGCATCAAATATTGCTTATGTGCATTTCAGAAACGTGAGGGGCAAAGTGCCACATTACAAAGAAGTGTTTGTTGATGAAGGAGATATTGATATGGTGCAGATCATTCGCATTTTGAAACGAAAAGGCTTCAATGGCGTGCTTATTCCTGATCATACTCCTCAAATGAGTTGCGAGGCCCCATGGTACGCAGGCATGGCTTATACATTGGGTTATATGAAAGCCTTGATGCAAACCATTGAATGAGCAACACCCTGTCGTGTTGCTGGTAAAATAGCACATATACAGGTTAAAATAGCAGTTGTTTAATATAGATCTCTTTTAGACATTCGTGCGGCATCGATTTGTTTTGGAATTATCGTCATGCGAGGGTGATTGCATAAACATTATTTTGCAATAATAAATTTTAAGCAACGATATGCGGCTATACGTCTTCTTTGTAATTCTATTTATGAGTCTCCGGTCTTTTGCCCAGGAGAATATTGTTTGGCAAATTGGGAAGATAGATAAGAGTGGAAAAGAATTTGCACTTTATCAAAAACAATACAAAGATTTCGTGGCCAGGTTCGGTGGCGAAAATACTGTTTACAACATAGGATTTTCAAGTGAATCAACAGACTGGCCATACGTGCTGCCCGGCCCGCTGGATAACTGGGGAGGCGGAGGATACTGGGCCGGTTTTTACCCAAGACATTTTCCGAGAATATTCTTTCAACTACCTCAAAAGCCCGTTGATGGTAAGTTTCAGTTTGTTGTTGGCTTTGCAGATGCCAATAAAAAGAATGCGCCGGTTATACAAGTTGACATAAATGGCCATCGCACAAAGCAACAGCTTGATGCTGGAACGGGTGCTTCATTGACTGATGCCGCGACAACCGGCAAAGCACAGCTTGTTACTGTAGATGTGCCGGCCAACTGGTTGAAGAAAGGAATAAATATTATTCAATTGGGAAGTGTATCAGGTTCGTGGCTGGTATTTGATTATATGCAATTGCGATCAGACAAGCCACTCAAAGTCGCTCCTGCATACAGCTCACTGATTGCTTCTGCACAAGCGGCTCCATTTGAATACAACGCTTCGAATAAACGTATTCAACCATTGCTCGTAGACATTCATCAATTGAATGCAGGAGGCGAATTAAACATTGAAATTGAAGGATTGAAATCTGTCACCAAAAAAATAGAAAGTGGTCACAGCGTTCTCGAAATAGATATGCCTGCAATTCCATCTTCCGGAAAAAAAATAAACAGCCATGTGGTGATAAGGTCTGGTAGTGATGTGGTTTATGATGGACAAATTACGCGTTCATCGCAGCCTTTGCACCAGTATGCAGATTACGTTGATCTGTTAATCGGAACAGGCAATTCAAGATGGATGTTTAAACCCGGGCCATCATTGCCGCTAAGCATGGTGCAGATTGCGCCCGATAACCAGGATCAAACATGGAAGGCCGGCTACGAATACACCGTCGACAATATTATGGGCTTCAGTCATTTTTCCGACTGGACGATGTGCGGCTTGTTAATGATGCCCACCACCGGAAAGCTGCAGGTAAACCCGGGTAGAGAAGATCATCCCGATGAAGGCTATCGTTCACGCATCGACAAAAAAACAGAAGATGCAAAAGTGGGCAGATACAGTGTATTCATGACTGATACACGCATCAAAGCAGAAATTTCTGCTACTAGAAGGGCTTCCATTCAGCGGTACACATTTCCATCAAGCGACAGTGCACGCATTTTGGTTGACATGTTTACGCCAAACGAATACCCGCACAATCTGGTAGATACTAAGATCACAAAGGTTAGCAATACAGAGATAGAAGGCTATGCAACTTACTACAACGCATTTACGGGATATACTTTAGAACAATCATACACCGTTTATTTTGTTATCCAGGTTAGTAAGCCTTTCGCCTCGATGGGAGGTTGGGTTAACAACAAAGTAGCGCCGGTAACTGGATATATTCCGGAATGGAAAATGAACCACGAGTTTGATTCATCACCGGAAATATTTGAGAATGTTCGTGAAATAGACGGCAAAGGAGATGCAGGCATTTTTCTGAACTACAAAACAAAGAAGGATGAACAGATCATTGTACGCACCGGTGTTTCACTCGTAGATGTAAAAGGTGCAAGAAACAACCTGGAAACAGAAATTACAAAGCCTTTTAATTTTGATTTTGATGGAGTGGTTCAGATGCAGAAGAAAGAGTGGAACGAATACCTTGGCCGGGTTCAAATACAAACGGACGATTATCTTCAGAAAGTAAAATTCTATACAAATTTTTATCGTGCACTTGCTGCGAAAGCCATATGGAGCGATGCTGACGGACGCTTCAGGGATGAAAACGAAATGGTGCAAAAGCTTTCAGGGAAAGACGATTGCATTGTGAGCGGCGAATACTGGAACACATTTTGGGACAACCAGCAACTCTTCAATTTAACAGCGCCGGAAATATCTTCAAAGTGGGCAAGATCTGCCATCGCCTTGTATAAAAAATCAGGATGGTTCAATACTGATCCAGCAGGAATTGAACACACGGGCGTTATGGTCGCCATGCATGTGGCGTCGCAAATTCAGGGCGCATGGCAAAGCGGCATACACGACTTTGATTTACCATTGGCTTATGAAGGCTTGAAAAAAATGATGACCACGCCTCCGCAGAAATTTGCAGGTGGTGGTACAGTTGGCGTGGAGGACATTGTTCCCTATCAACGCTATGGATATATACCACAGGGAATGGGCGCTTCATCGAACACAATGGAGTATGCATATGATGATTATTGTTTGGCACAAATGGCGCTTTCACTGGGAAAACACGATGACTATTTATTCTTTCAAAAACGATCTGAGAATTGGAAGAATTTGATGGATACAACCACTGGATTTATTCGTCCGAAAAATGATAAAGGCAATTGGATCACTCCGTTTGATCCCTACCACACGCCCGGATTTGTTGAAGGCAATGCGTTCAACTATAGCTGGTTCGTGCCGCAAGATCCGGCGGGATTGGTTGCAGCGGTGGGTAAAGAGCGTTTTGTGTCGAGGCTTGACAGCGCCATGTTCAAATCATCGTTTGCAAATTTTAATGCACAAGGTGACGACTTTGCAAACTATCCGATCAATCATGGGAATGAGCCTTCAATGGAAGTTGCGTACTTATTCAATTGGGCAGGTAAACCACAACTCACCCAAAAATGGGCGAGGGCCATACAGGAGCAATACTATGGCGTCACGCCGTACGACGGGTATCCCGGCGATGAAGACTTAGGACAAATGAGCAGCTGGTTTGTAATGAGCGCTATTGGATTATTTCAAATGGATGGAGGCTGTTCTCAACAACCAATTTATGAATTAGGCAGTCCGAGATATCCCAAAATTACCATCGATCTTGGTGGCAGGTATGGACGTGGAAAGCAGTTTGTAATTGAAGCAACGGGAGCTTCCAAAGAAAACAAATACATCACGTCTGCTTTTCTGAACGGAAAGCCTTTGAATGATTTCAAAATACTTCAACAAGATGTATTGAAAGGTGGAAAACTGGAATTAAATATGCAGTCTGATCAGCAGTTGGTGAATCAATCGCCACGTTGACAATTTAACTATTTTAGAAGCCCTTAAATATAACAGAACATGCGAGCAAAGTTGCTTTTTTTATATTCTCTTTCGTTGATTTTTTCTACAACTCTTTTTTCGCAAAATAAGAAAGAGCTTGCCGGAAAAATATTGTCCGATAAAAAAATGGACACAGTGTACAAGATGGCTGAAAAGCTGCTCGCAAAAGGCTTTAACGCGGGCGACGGCTATCCGCAGGTGTGGATTCGTGACATGAACACTTTCATAGAAACATCTTGCAAGGTGTACAACACAGATACCATCCGAAAGAACCTGCTCACATTTTATAAGTTACAGCAACCGAATGGAGAGATTGTTGATGGCTATGTTTTGAAAGGGCACGTTACCTGGAACGATCCTAACATTTATACAAACGACCTCGATCCGCAGCATGTTGGATTTAAAAACACCGTTGAAACGGATCAGGAAACTTCACTCATCCAGGCAATCGGAAAATATATTCGCGTTACCGGAGATGCGTCCATTTTAAATGAAAAGATTGGCGATAAAACAGTACTTGAAAGAATGGCTTTTTCCATTGATTATTTGTTAAAAAACAGGTATGCTGAAAAGTACAGATTATTAACCGGCGCAACCACGCAGGATTGGGGCGATGTACAAATTGAAGGTGGCGCCGTTGTTGATGTAGATGCAAATACACACTGGGCAATTGACGTGTACGACAATGCTATGTTTGTAATTGCTCTGAATAACATGATCGATTTTAATAAAGAAGCCGCCGACAAACAGAGATGGATAGATCTGAAGCAATTGACTTCTGCTAACATCCGCAAATACTTGTGGGATGAAAAGAATCATAAATTCATTCCACATATTTATGTAGATGGCTCTCCATTTCCAGCTGACTTTGATGAGAACAAAATACACTATCATGGCGGAACGGCTGTGGCAATTGAAGCAGGTCTTTTGTCGAAACAAGAAATAGCGTTGGTCAATAAACAGATGGTAAAGAATGTTGAGTTGTCAGGCGCGCCATCCATCGGTCTTACTATTTATCCTCCCTATCCCGAAGGAATCTATAAGAACTCAAACACCTCCAAACCTTACGTTTACCAGAACGGAGGCGATTGGCACTGGTTTGGCGGAAGAATGATTCAGCAATTAACGGCCAACGGTTTTACGCAGGAAGCCTACGATGAATTGCAGCCGATGTTGAATATCGTACTTAAACACAACAAGTTTTACGAATGGTATGGTGTACACGGCGAACCAAGCGGTAGCGGCGACTTTAAAGGTAGTGCAGGAGTGCTGGCAAGGGCTATTGTAATGCTTCGCGATTGGGCACAGAAAAATAAATAAAGCACTATCTAATGTTTATTAGCTATTGTTGAAAAAATCAGGTTGTCTACAATAGCTAATAAAGTGGAGCAAAATGAATATATCTGCTAATCAGCGTTGACGTGTACTGTTTACCTTTCGAAATAAATACAGTCGATAGAAATAAGCGAATCAGATTTCCCCGCTAAATTACACTTATGCAACGTCTATGTTTAATCGCAATCATTTTCCTGGGCATTCAAATCCGGTGTTTTGCTCAACCGTATGCTATTCCTGCTAATGTTAAAAAAATCGTTTTCATTGGAAATAGTATTACGTATGCTGGCTATTATATCTCTTGCGTAGATGCGTATTTGCGTCTCCAATATCCTGAAAGAAATTTTGAAGTGATTAACGTGGGCCTGCCTAGTGAAACTGTTTCAGGTTTATCAGAACCCGGTCATGCAGGTGGTCAATTTCCAAGACCCGACTTGCATGAGCGCCTGAAACGCATTTTAGATAAACTAAAGCCTGATCTTGTATTTGCCTGTTACGGCATGAATGACGGTATTTATATGCCTTTTGATGACAATCGTTTTCAGAAATTTAAGGAAGGCATGAACTGGCTACATAAAGAGGTAGTACAAACTGGCGCCACGATCATACACATAACGCCGCCCATTTATGATGAACAAAAGGGAAAGGCTTATGCCAATGTACTTGATATCTATGCGGATTGGGTGATCAGCCAACGCTATACAAATAACTGGAGCGTGATCGATATTCACTGGCCAATGAAAAAGTATTTGGAAGATCATCGACATAAAGATTCAACATTCAGGTTCGCGGAAGATGGGATACATCCCAATAACAACGGGCACTTTATTATGGCAAAACAGATTTTGCTGAGCATGGGCGAAACAAAAATTGCCGGAGCTGGCGACATGCGGGATGTTTTGTCTGGCTACAAAAACGGCGATTCCATTTTTCATTTAATATAAAAAAAGCAAGCCATCACTAAAGATGCGTATTTAACTTTTATAGGACACAAAAGACCAGGAATGAATGTTGGCCCTCCTTTGCCAGAAGCTAAACAGCAATGTGCAGATATTGATAAGCAAATACAAATACTCGTTAAACCCTGAATTAAGAAATCATTGTATTGGCGGAAGACCGGCATCGTGTTCTTGCCCTGACTAAAAAAAGTCCGTTGAGAGTAATTCGCAACGGACTTTTTCTATTTAGAATAAATCTGATTGTCGTTGTTTAATGCACTGATTTCTTTTTTGATTCGCCCGGAATCCAGTTCTTTTGCTGCATTGCGTTGGGCATTGGATCAACCATTGCACTGTAATCCATTTTCGGAGAATTCATTTTATAACAAATGCTGTTGTTAGGAACAACGCAAGGCATTTTATCAAATGGCAATTGATAAATATCGGAATGATTGTTGCGTGTTACCAGCATTCCTTTTTGAGATTGAAGTACAAGTAGTTTTTTTGCAATAGGTCCCAGTGCTGGGATTTTTTCTGCCGCTTTATCCTTAATCTGCACAGAGCCAATTTTAGGTAAATAATTTTCTACATTAAAGTCGCTCAATTTCGAGGGCGGCATTTTTAATGTTTGCCCGTAGCTGCTTGTCAATGTTAAGAGATTGATTAGGCCAACAACAATAAAAGGAAGTAGCTTTTTCATAATGGTTAACAGGTTTGAAAATGTTGTTATTTGGTAAGGATGAAAAAAGATTTAGTTGCGTTTATCTTATCCAGTTAAATATAGAATATATAGCTGACTTTTATCCAAAATTTATTGTTTAGAAAAGCCGGGCAGTAGAAGTGCGGACACTACATTTCCTACGTGAGATAAGTATGTACAACGGTTCCTTTCGGGAAAGCCTTAACATCCGTCAGCTTCAGGTAAAGCTGCATTGCAAGCCCGTTGAAAATGCTTAATCCCGAACCCAGTGCCACGGGGTGAATGGCCAAATGAAATTCGTCGATGAGGCCCGTTGCTATAAGTTGCTGTATGAATCCGGCACCGCCAAGGGCTACTATCGGTTTCCCTTGCTCCGCTTTAAGTTCTCTGATTTCTGCGGCAAGATCACCATTGAAGATCTTCGCGTTGATCCAAGAATCTGCGGACGATGTCTGTGTCGTTTGCGCAGCATCTATACCCTTAAATCCTTTTTGTGTAAAGACGGCTTTGGGTATGGTATTCATTGGCTCGGCAAACGGCCCGGTCGCAGTTGGCCAGTAAGGAGCCATTTGCTCAAAAGATTTCCTGCCCATGATAATTAGGCTTGACTCTCTAATCTTTCCAACGCTCCACGATAACGACTCCTCGTCTCCGGTATTAAAGATCCAATCTTTCCGGTCATTGGAGTCGCTTACGAAACCGTCGAGCGACATCGACATCTTCACGATTAACTTTCGCATGGTGTGATTTGTTTTCACAAATGTACCCTGCACATTTCTAATCTGTGAGGGGTGAAAACGTCAATCTGAGGGTCGATTGTGTCTTGTCCTGGTTTCATTTGTCAATCATGTACTATGTCGTTTCCTTACGGGGTAATCTCCGTAGGTGAGATTGCTTCGACCCATTTTCCTATATCTCAAAATGCCTTTATCGTGTAATCCTCGTTCTCCGCGGGTCTCGCAATGACGATGCTTCCTTTTGGAAATTTGCCTAACAAACTGTTATTACAAAGTTCAAGACTTGCGCGTCATTGCGAGCCTCTTTAGAGAATGTATGTGCAATGCAAAAAAAGCAAATTGCGTAGGAGCAAACGAGGTGAAGCAATCTCAGAGCCTGCGTTTGCCTAGTTCAAATATTCCTAAGGAAACGACATTGCTTCATTTCCTAATGAGGCCAGATTTGATTTTAAAGTCATTCACTTGTTACAGCAGGTTAAATGCCTGTGCAAAAAATATTACGTCGTAGTTGGATTGAGCGTTTAATTTTGATCTGATGTTGCGGCGATGCGTGTTTGCAGTGCTTTCTGCAATATGTAATTGCTCAGAGATTTCTGCTGCACTGTGCCCGCTCCCCATTAAGCGGAGTATCTCTTTTTCACGTTTCGATAAGGCGGCGAATATGTGCTGGTTGCTTCGCAGGAAATTGTTTTCTGCAAGCAGCCGGTCAACTTTTGCAGTAATGTGATGTTCTTTGTCGATGGGAGTTGCGTTGGAAATTAAATGAGAAACCGTGCCGTCTTCCGTTCTGTGAAAAACCCTTGTACTTGTCAGGTACCATTTCCATTCTGCCTCCGGCGAACGTCTTGCTTGTTGAAAATAGGACACTACCCGATCATCATCTCCGCTCATCATAAGGTTGATCACTTTGTCATAATAATGCACTCTGTCGTCCGGATTAAAAAAGCGATCATGATATTCTACACCCAGTTTTTGAAGATCTTCAAGCGAAAAGCCGAGTATGGATTGTCCGAGTTTGGACATGTAAACTACCGACGCGCCGTTGGCCATATCATGCACGATTACAACCGCAGGGAGAGAATCGGAAATTGCATTCAAGTGGGAGATTTTATCAGCAAGGCTGATATTTGAAGGCGGGAGTTCGTCTCCCGTACTTGGTTGTTCATCAGGGTATTTGATCATACAATCGTTCTATGCGGTTTTGGGTAATTCGCGAAAATAAACAGTTTGCACATACCGGCCCTTATTACAGGGCGTTTTCTTATTAACAAAGGTAGGAAGTACTGAGGCTCACAGACTTCAGGTATTGAAAAGCAACAAGTGAATAAAATCGTAAAGGGACCGCACATGCCTACGCTATGGCAATTCCTTTGCCAAGTTTAACCAAATACTCGTTGAGCGTCTTAGAGTTGATTTGCAATTTCTTGTATGAGCCGGCCGGAACGATTGCTACTTGTCCGGTACTAAAGGACGGCGCTGCCGGGATAAATACAGTTGCATCTCCATTGTCTGCCACATCAATCAAATAGGCCGGCGTCCAATATTCTTGCGTATGAACCAGGCAGGTTTCAAAAACTGCCTCCGCTTTTTCGGGGGTTTTCCCGATTTTAATCTCTGTTTCTTTTCGCAGATCATTATATCCGGGAATAAAGAGGGCCAGTTTTTCATCCAGCCAGTCACTCATTCGTTTGAATACAGAAAGCTTGACCAGGAAGCCGGCCAATATACAACACGCCAATAGCAAAATGATGGCAATGATTGCGTCGCCAGTGGCGCCCAGCAATGTATTAAGAAGAAGCAGCTTTGATACTTTGTTTCCTATTTTCAGCAACTGGGCCCAAAACTTTTCCAGCACAGCGATTGAAATCAATACCGGCATCAGAAACACAAAACCGGTAATCACGTGGTTGCGAATAATTTTGTATAATCGTCTTGACCGTAAAGGTGTGCGTTCCATAAGTTGTGTTTTAAGTGCTTATGATTGTTGGTATTTATCAATAACACAAAATGCACTGAAGAGTTTTTCTGAACAGTTTTTCTAACTAATTGACTTCGAAATGAAATGCTCGTTTTTGGAAGGATAGTTGACGAAAAATCATTCAGACCGCCGCTGTTGGTGTGAAGGGCAGTTTTGGTGCATGGCTCACCAACAGCTACTTGCACAATTGTTGTTGGTACGCCTGACGCGCCAGGCTGCGCTTCGATACCAACAACGGCGATCTCGTCTTAAGTTGACGGCAACGATCTGCGTAACAGATGATGAGAAATCGTTCGCATGGTTTCTCCCTCTCCAATTCGGGCAAAATAACGGAAGAACTTACTAAAATAGCAATAGCTTAATAAGCGGCGCATAGATACCTTTATTAAATCGAACTTATAAACCGAGGTATGGGTAATGCATTAACGGAAACATTTTTTAGCAGCAGATGTGTGCTGGGAACCGCTGGCCTGGGAGGAATATGGGGACCGGTAAATGTAGAGGAATCAATTCAAACGATTCTGCATGCGCTGGATTCCGGGTGTGCAGCTATTGATATGGCGCCGGCCTATGCAGATGCAGAGGTGATAGTGGGTGAAGCCCTGAAATTGTGGAAAGGCAAGCTTCCGTTTATCAGCACAAAAGTGGGCAGGTTAAAAAGTTTCGCGTCCGGTGATGGTACTTATGATTATTCCAATGAAGGGATGGAGCAAAGCGTAATGAACAGTTTGCAAACGCTGGGTGTTCCTTGCGTTGATCTGCTGTTGCTGCATGAGCCGGAGGTTGTACCGGCAGATGAAGTAGGGCGTGTGGTAGAGAAAATGATTTCTTTTAAAGCAAGAGGAATTGCTCAAAAAATAGGGCTGGGGGGAAACTATCCTGACTGCTACAAACCTTATTTATCACAAGGTGTTTTTGATGTGGTAATGAGGTTCAATAAACTGAATGCCTGCACCATGGAAGATCAGTATACGGAGTTGCCATTTTGTATAGAGAACAACATTGAATATTTTTTAGCAAGTCCGTTGTATATGGGGCTGCTTGGACAACGCTTTGAAGAATTTTCGCTGAACAAACCTGACTGGATACCTGAACATATTATGAGCCGCGCCAGGGAAGTAAAATCGATTGCGGATAAATACAACATGCCGCTGCAGGAATTGGCACATCGTTACCTGCTGGGTGTTTCATCTGCATGTAGAATAGTTATCGGAGCTTCCAATATGCAACAACTCACGAGCACAATAAAAGATATTAATCACGGCCCATTGCCGCTGGAGATACAAGCACAAATCGCAGATTGTTTACAAGATAAAAGTATGTATGGCACGAATAGATAATGAAATTTTTGACATAACCGGCATCCAGATCAGAGTATTAAATCCGGTAAAAAATGTTCTCCCTTTTCAGGATGCGACGATGGGCCCTTTTCACACCTTTGGAATGGCTATCATCACGCTGGAAGATGCTGACGGAAACATAGGAGAAGCGCCGGTATTCAGTACGTATATAAATGTGCTGGAAACCTGCTTGTTTCCCATTCTTTTGCATAGCCCCAATATTTTGTATAAAGCGCTTTACCCTGCTTTGTACTGGTCCATTCGAAATGAAGGTTTCCGCGGGCAGGCAGCGGCACTCCTTGGGCAAATAGATATGGCTTTGCATGATCTGGCATCACGCAGAAATAGAGCCCCATTGCATAAATACCTTGGAACAGAAAAAAGTTCAGTAAAAGTTTACGGCAGCGGTGGTGGAACCAATTACACCTGCAAAGAGCTCGAAGAAGAAGTAAGTTTTTTCCTTGACAAAGGAGTTGAGTATTATAAAATGAAAGTCGGAAAGAACTTCGGCAAGCAGATAGATGAAGATGCAGAGCGTGTAAAATTTGTACAGCGCCTTATCGGTAATCAATGCAAACTTGCAGTTGATGCAAACCAGATATGGACCTACGAAGAAACCTTAACTTTTATAGATAAGATAGACATTGGAAATATTGCATGGCTTGAAGAACCTGTTCATTCCGCTGCGTATGATCAGATTCAGAAACTATGTGAACGGGTAACTGTTCCGGTATCCTATGGTGAATCTGAACGTTCAGGAAAAACATTTCCCATCTTAAGTGAGCTGGGCGTAAAACATTTGCAGCCGGTGCCCACACAATTGTCTGGCATAAAAGAATGGTCAGATGTGCGTGACCTTGCAGAGAGCAAGGGCCTGATGTTTTCTTCCGGAGGATATTCTTTTTACACTGCATTTCTTTTGGCAACAGCAGGTGACAATGCCATGCTGGAAAACCTGCGTTGCATTATGGAAGGATTGGAAGAATATTTATTGGTAATGCCGGAATGGGAAAAAAATGGTTACATGAAATTGCCTGATGTTGATGGATTGCCGGTAAGAATCGATTGGGAGTATTGTGTCAGGGAAAATAAAATCAGTAAATGCTTTGCATGGAGCAGGCAAACCGTAAAACCGTACTCGGCCATTGTAACTCTCTAATTTTATAAAAATAGTATTGTGGATATAACGCTTGCCTTGGTTGACTATTTAGTATTGCTTTTGTACCTGATAGCACTTTTTTTCGTCGGTTTTTATTTAAATAAAAAATCGTCTGACAATGATATTTTTTTAGGTGGCCGATCCTTGAGATGGTGGCAGATTGGTTTTTCTATGTTCAGCGCCAACGCAGGACCTATGATGCTCATAGGCTTTGCCGGTATTGGTTTTTCGCAGGGCGTGGTAGGAAGTAATTTTGAATGGCTCGCATGGATATTCCTTCTTATGCTCGCCATGTTTTTTTTACCACACTATATGTCCACAAAGATCAGTACAATGCCGCAGTTCTTACAATTGCGCTTTGGAAAAAGATCATACAACTTCCTCGTCGTGTATAGCCTCATCTCTATACTGGTAGTGTGGTTGGGAAGCGCTTTGTACGCTGGCGGATTGCTGATCTCGCAAATATTCAACTGGCCATTGATGAGAGCGGTAATTATCATCGCCATTATTGCGACGAGTTTTACTGCGATCGGTGGATTGAAAGCCGTTGTTCGTACAGGTATTTTTCAATCCATCATTATCATTGTTTCTTCTGTTGTGCTTACGTTTTTAGGCATATCCAAAATTGGCGGTGTAGGCAAATTATTGCACGCAACCCCCGAAAATTATTGGAAACTCTTTCGTCCAGCTTCTGATCCGGAATATTCATGGGTGGCCGTTGTGTTGGGTTATCCTGTTGTGGCCATTTATTACTGGTGCGCGGATCAAACAATTGTACAGAAGGTGCTCGCAGCAAAAAATATTCGCGAGGGACAGTTAGGGGCCATGTTTATTGCAGCGCTGAAAATCATCATGCCGCTGATTTTTATTTTTCCCGGCATCATGTGTTTTGTGTTGTTTAAAGATACAGCCCAGCCTGACAACGCCTACATTACACTGGTAAAACAATTAATGCCTCACGGGTTACTGGGACTTTGTATCGCCGCGTTGATAGCAGCATTGATCGATACCGTTTCTTCCGGGCTCAATTCTTTTAGCACCGTATTTACATTGGATGTGGTGGCACAGTTCAGGGACGTGAATGATGCACAAAAGAGAACAATAGGCAAATGGGTTACTGTTGTTGCCGCTTTTCTTGCAGTGCTTGTTGCTGTTTTGTTTTCTCATTCAGGAAAAGGCTTTTTCGAATTGAGCCAGGGCCTTGTATCCATTCTGGCGCCGCCGCTATCAGTTGTTTTTTTAGCAGGCATCATGTGGAAAAGAGTGAACAGCCTGGCAGCAGAAGTGGTATTATATGGAGGAGGATTGCTGTGCCTTATCATTGGTGCTTGCCACGTGATGAACTATCCATATAAAGGATATTGGCCGCACTTCCTGTTGTTGTCATTTTACATTTTTGCAGTACTAAGTGTGGTTATTGTTGTCATTACATTATTGTCGGAAAAGAAAGAAAATACAGCGTTGCCATCATTGGTGGAAACAAATAAAAAGGCAGGACACCAGTCCCGCAATGTGTGGGCAAGATGGGCATTGCTCGGCATCGTAATGGGCGGCATTTATTTTATTTTCAGATAGAATGCTACTAAAAAGTAAAAAGTAAAAAGTGAAAAGTAAAAAATGTTCAGGTGCAACACGCGTGCCCAAGCGAATTTCAAAAATGGCAAAAAGTAATCTTTGCGTTTCGCACATAATTCATTGCCGTTGACTTAAGGCAATTGAGAAGGAAAAAAGAAAAAAGCTTTATAAACAAAATCACTTGAATGAATAGTTTCTGTAAACGTTTGCTGGCAATAGTTTTAGCCGTTGTTGTAATGGCAGGCTGTAAAGAAAAAAGCACACAACAGCAATTGGCTGAAAAAGTTTTTGTTGTGAACATCATTGCTGATTCGTCAAAAATGAATGAATATCTCGCCTATCATAAACAGGTGTGGCCCGAGGTAGAAGCCGGCTTTAAGAAAGCGGGATACAAGAAAATTTCGATGTATCGCTTTGATCATTTATTAGTCATGAACATTACTGTTCCTGCAGATGCCGATTTAAACGAAATGGGCAAAGTTGCGGAATCGTATAGTCCTCGTTGTGCAGAATGGAACAAAATGATGAGCCAATATCAGGTAGGTGTTACCGGAACTGCTGCGGGACAAACCTGGGTGGAAGCGAAACCTTTTTATTCTTTCATTAATCAGTAAAAGGGTCCAATTAATAATTAATAATTAAAAATTAATAGGGTTGCAGTCGCTATAAAATTCAGCTTTTTGTTTAATCAACAGATTTAGATATGTGCTTTACGAAACGTGTTTAACGTTGTGTAGAGGCGCCATATTAATTGTTAATTATTAATTATTAATTCGCAATTAAACTAATACAAACTTAATAGTAGTCTATGTTTCTTTTAAAGAGAACCACATCACTCCTCGCTTTATCATTGCTTACTTCTTCTTTGTTTGCGCAAAGCGATTTTTCTACGCGTTATTTTAAAATTCATGTGAATGAAAAAGGTTTTATTACCAGCATGAAAAATATAACGGTTACACCTAATCGTGAATTTAGCCCGGTGGACCGTCCTTCTCCGTTGATGTTGTTATACGATGGCGCTAAGAAAATATATTATGAACCTGTTACAGCTTCTTTTCAAAAAAAGGAAAAACAGATAAAGCTTAATTATAGCAATGGTTCTGTTGCCACGGTACGTATCGATCCTCAGTCAAAATATTTAAAGATGACACTTGTCTCTCTCACAAATCGTGAAGGGATAGAAGGCATTCAATGGGGTTATTATCACACGACTATCACCAATCTTTTAGGTGAAATTATTGGTGTGGCCCGCGACACAAGCAGTAGAGTTAATTATGCTATTGGTATGCTTGCTCTAAATGATAACACATTGGGAGGTGCTTCTTCAACAGTAGGAGATGCGGCGCCTTTTCAATACATCATTCATACACCGGATGCAAAGCGTTTCCCGTTGCCCGACAGCTTGCATGAAGGTCAAATCTTCAGCCTTGGTGGTAACGGTATCAGTGATGTTGCCTTTTATGCGCATAAAGAACCGTGGTATCGCATTATGTATGGAGATGCCGCGCAGGTAGATGAAAAAGGAAGAATATCTATTGCCTATCAATCCAGGGATCGTTCAGGCAAAAGAGAAATAAGCTTTTCGTTAATTCCCAATATGACCGCCAACATTCCTAATCATATCGATGTACAACCTTTGCCCGGTGTAGATTATATCGGTTCTTCCGTTGCATTGTGGGGCAGTCCGGATAGCACTGCATTGATGGATGTAATGCAGAACATCGTTCTATCTGAAAAACTGCCTTATCCAACTTTCAATGGTAGGTGGGTGAAAGATCCTGCTTCTTTTGTGCCCGATGCAATGAGTGCAGGCAACCTTAATGATAGCATCATTTCTTATACACACAGACTTGGCTTCAAGGCAATCAGCCTTTACGATCAGGGGTTTTTAAGAACCAACAGAGCGAACGAGGGTTACATCGATGGAAAGGATTTTGAACACAAGCCAATCAAAATGAATGCAGGTAACAAATCGCACAAAGAGTTTTCTGCATTGGCGGCGAAATACGGAATCATTATAGGAAGAACAACTATCACAAATTCACTGCCTCCCGGTTCGCAGGATGCAAGCCCGGTGCCGAGTGACAGTCTTTGCTATCAACAAAAACGCCTCCTTGCCAAGTCAATCGATGCAAATGATACCATCATCATTGTAGATGATCCAAAACACATGGAAGAAATTGCAAGCTGGGAGGGACATTGCGAAAATCTGAACATGATTAAAATTGGCAAGGAACTGATCTATTATCTTGGTGTATCCGATAAACCACCATACCGTTTGTTGAATGTAAAACGCGGCTATTGGAAAACAACGCCTTCAAACCATGCGGCTGAAGACACTGTGTACAAACTGCAGGTAACGGTTAACTACGGCTACGATGGAATTATTCCGAACATGCAGCTGCAGGATAAAATTGCCGAATACTACGCAGATATTTGTCGCATCAACGGTTTGGCATATTATGATTTCGACGGACAGGAATTCTTATTTAACAACGGGCATGGTTACTATTCTGCCAAACGTTTTTTCCATAAAATGTTTGATCATGCGAAAAGCACCGGCGTGCCTTACATAAGATTCACCGGAGCAACTTTATCTGAAGGTTCATGGCACTATCAAAGTATATGGAACGTTGGCGGCGGAAAAAATTTGTATGATGCCGATACACGTGAGTGGGGTAGTACCACCAGTCAGGGCAAGGATTTGCGTGATGTGACCTATGGTAACTTTTTCCCGGTAGGTATGGGCGGAAATTTTCCTATCAATGCAAAATCAACGGTTGAACAATATGAACATGTTCAAGCGATCTCTGTGGGAGTGGGAACTACTTACAGCTTAAGTTTGAATCAAAAAGATGTAGAGGCTTGCCCACAAAAAGAAACCATCTTCAAAACGATCCGTACATGGGAAGATGCAAGGGCCGCTAATGCATTTCCCCGTTGGATAAAAACAAAACTTGCCGATCCTGCTAAAAGCTGGAAACTGGAAGCTGCAAGCGATGCAAATACATGGAAGCTGTACGAGGTGGTTAATGGTAAAAAAGTACAGTCATTTGTTTTAAAAAGAGCCGCGGGATATTAGTATAATTGCACCCTCAGATAAAAAACGAAAACGAAAGCTTGCTATGAAATTTTTTCTTTTCTTAATGTGCATGTGCAGCGCAACTTCTTTTGCACAAAATAAGATACAAGGAAAAGAATACCATGTATCAACAAAAGGAAACGATGCCAACAATGGCTCTGCTTCGCACCCGTTTAAAACAATATCTGCAGCAGCACAAATGGCTATGCCAGGAGATGTGATTACTGTACATGAAGGCATTTATCGCGAACAGATAACTCCACCACGCGGCGGTAACTCTGATCAGGAGCGCATCGTGTACCAGGCAGCTAAAGGAGAAAAAGTAGAAGTGAAAGGTTCTGAAATGCTTAAAGGCTGGACAAAACTTGCGAATGATACATGGGAAGTGAAAATTCCGAATTCTTTTTTTGGAAAGTTTAATCCTTATCAGGAATTGATTCATGGCGACTGGTTCTGGCCCACACCGAAAGACAGGAAATACCACAGAGGTGCTGTGTATCTTAATGGCGACTGGTTGATGGAGGCTGCTGCCAAAGATGAAGTAATGACAACTGCCAATGAAAAAAATCAATTGTGGTGGGCAGACGCAGATAGTAATACGACTACTATTTGGGCACAATTTAAAGGTGTTGATCCTAATAAGGAGATGGTTGAAATCAACGTACGTCCGACTGTTTTTTATCCCGATAAATCATTCATCAACTACATTACAGTTCGTGGCTTTACAATGGAACAGGCCGCTACCAATTGGGCGCCGCCTACAGCTGAGCAAATGGGTTTGATCGGCACACATTGGAGCAAAGGATGGATCATCGAAAACAATTTGATCGAATATTCGAAATGTGTGGGCATCGCACTGGGAAAATATGGTGATGATCATGATAACAATGAAACGGAATCTGCTGAAGGTTATGTGGGCACTATCAACAGAGCGCTGGCGTATGGCTGGAACAAAGGCACAATAGGTGGTCACATTGTTCGCAATAATACTGTTGCTTATTGTGAGCAGACGGGTATTGTTGGCAGCATGGGTTGTGCGTTCAGCGTTATTGAAGGAAATGTGATCCATGATATACATGTAAGGCGACTGTTCGATGGCGCGGAGATGGCGGGTATTAAATTTCATGGAGCGGTAGATGTACAAATTAAAAACAACCACATCTACAAAACCAACATGGGTATCTGGTTAGATTGGATGGCGCAGGGGGCACAAATTAAAAACAACCTGTTTAATGATAATGGTTTCGACATCTTTTTGGAAGTAGATCACGGGCCAATGTTGGTAAGCAATAACATCATGTTATCTGCAACGAATTTGCTGATGAATTCAAGTGGCGCAGCGTTTGTTCATAATCTTTTTGCAGGCAAGATGAATATAATAAACTATGACAGCCGCTTAACGCCTTATCATAAACCACATTCAACATTCGTAGCAGCGTTGCATGATAACCCCGGTGGAGATATTCAATTTGTCAACAACATTTTTGTAAAGCAGGGCGATGCTTCTCCGTATAGTAAAGCATTATTGCCGGTTGTTTTTTCCGGTAACGTGTACACACAGGGCGCTGTAATGATCCAACACAACAAAGACACTAAAAAGAAATTTGGGGAGATGAACAAAGCTGCAAAAGAAACCATGAGTAAATACAATGATCAGGATGCAGTGGAAACAAATGCAGTAGCAGATACTAATTTCAACGCGGCAACCCGTTTACTTGAAGAGGGTAAAAATATTTACCTGGAAATTGCAGTTAGTAAAAAATGGTTGACAACCCAGCGCAAACCCGTTACTACCGGAACATTGACAAAGGCTATCGTTCCAGGTCTGCCATTTGAAAATACAGACGGTACACCTGTAAAAATCGATACAGATTTTTTGGGAAGAAAAAGAAATATGTCAAACCCATCTCCAGGTCCGTTTGAAATAGTGGGTGATGGTGTGCAGAAAATAAAAGTGTGGTGAGAAAGAGGAATTAGGAGTTAGGGGTTAGGAATTAGATGTCGTTTAGTTCCAAGTAGGCTTCGACAAGCTCAGCCTGACAGCCCGCTCGCGCTGTCAGGCTGAGCTTGTCGAAGCCTACTTAAACAGGAGCGACGATTGCGAAATATTTCTTAACTATGCAACATTGAAATAGGAAATAAGAGTTAAGCTAAAAAAAATAATAAATGAAAAGGATTTTGAATTGTGCCGTAGTCGTTCTTGCGATCACTTTTAGCTTGAGTTGTAAATCTTCTAAGAAGACTCAAGGTTCTGCTGGCGAAACAATTACTGTGCTCACTTACAATGTTAGAAATTGTCTTGGTTTGGATAATACAGTAAATTATCAACGCGTTGCCAATGTTATTTCAAAGATCAACGCAGATGTGGTAGCCATTCAGGAATTGGACAGTGCCACTAGCAGAAGCAAACGTGTAAGCGTGTTACATGAGTTAGCCAGCTTAACAGGAATGGTGCCCACTTACAATGCATCCATCAGTTACCAGGGCGGTAAATACGGAATAGGAATTCTTTCAAAAGAAAAGCCTTTGAATGTTGTGGGAATCGCACTTCCCGGAACAGAAGAAAAAAGAAGCGCAGTGGTTGTGGAAATGAAAAACTATGTTTTTGTCTGCACGCATTTTTCATTAACAGAAGAAGACAGAATAAAATCTGTGTCGTTGATAGACGAGCTTACTGCAAAATATGCTAAGCCCGTGATGCTCGGTGGCGACTTGAATGCCACTCCGAATTCTTCCGTTGTAAAAGCATTTTCAAAAAATTGGAATATTCTGACCGACACCTCCAAACTCACCATTCCTGCAAACAAGCCTACAGAATGCATTGATTATATCATGGCACGCAAACAGCAGGGTCATACAGTAAAAGTCTTGCAGTCAGTAGTGGAGAACGAACCAGTGGCATCTGATCATTTGCCAGTTTGGATAAAGGTGAGCTTTTAGTAATTTAAAATTGAAAGTTGAAAATTGAAAATGAGGTGTGCTAGAAATTGATTTCACACCTATTTGTAAAATGCAGAAGGTCGAGCAATATTAATACTGTTCGACCTTCTGCATTTTCAACTTTCAACTTTCAATTTTCAATTTTCTTCGATCGCGTATTGTTTTAAAAACTCTCTTGGCGATAGACCTTTAATTTCCTTGAAGTGAGTATTGAAGTTGGATATGCTGTTATACCCGCTGTCATAGCAAGCTTCCGTTACATTATGATTGCCTTCCAGCAATAACTTGGCTGCATGGCTGATGCGGATTTCCTTTACAAAGTCTATCAGAGTTCTGTTTGTTTTTTGTTTGAAAAAACGGCAAAACGCAGAAGTTGACATGGTTGTTATATCAGCTACCTCTTGCAAGCTGATATCGTTTTTGAAATTTCTGAAAATATGGTCAAATACTTTATTGATCTTTTGTGCCTCCGAAGAGCTGTCCACTGAATTAAAGAAAGGCGATGATAATATTTTAGCAGAAGGCGATTGCGCTAAAATATCAAGCAGCTGCAGCATCAAAGCAGCCCTGGTTAAACCTGTTTCAAACAACATTTGCTTCATCACCATTTGCGCTCTTACTACTGTTTCGCCTGAAAACGAAAGACCCTTCGCTGCATTGTTGAAAAGGGTAACCAAAGCTTTTGCTTCTGGTTTTTCCAATAGTTGATTACCTAAGAAATTAGGGAAGAAATGAATCACTGTAGCATGTGGATGTATCATAGGATCGATGGCCCTATAGTATTGCCAGCAGTGCGGCAGGTAGCTTCCCAGCAATACAAGTTCGGTGCCTTCAAAGTCTTCTATATGATCACCTATAAATCTTTTGCCTGAAAGGTTTTCAATTAATGCAATTTCAAAATTGACATGACTTTTTAGTGTGGTGTATTTTTTTACCTCGATCATATCAGATCGAACGGTAAAAGACTGATCCGGAGGGAATGTAAAATTTTCGTAGATGTATTGCATCGTTAGTTGGCTATGTATTGCAAATTAAAAGAAATAATCATTTGCTGCGTGTTTTCTTTCGTGTAGGATGATTGGAAATGCAATCCCGGATGATGTAACGTAGATTTCGGTTATAAAAATGTTTTCTGTGTTTATTACTTCCCGGTTATAAGTGTTTGAATCAATGTTGGTTAGTTGGGTAAAACAAGATAACGTGATCGTGTCACGCCGCATGAGTCGCCGGTTTTCTTGAATGCAGATGTGTGAGCTGGTACAACTTGATAATATTAAGTGTCTGGATACATATGTTAAAAAAACGGTAATGATTGGCAAATAACCAGTTGTTATACGATCATAGAAAAATGAATTTTGAGGAAGTTGGAGATGTGATCACTGCATTCCAATTATCTGTTAATTCTAAATTCTATCTAATGATCAGTTTGCCAAAACTAACGATGATTGCAACGAGCATGTCTTGCTTGCTCTTGCTAAGCGATCTGTCTTACGCGCAGGCACCCAAGGAGGTGACCGGTCATGCACAGGAAACCATAGTGGTGAAAGGTGTTGTACAAGATTCCAAAGATTTATCTTCCCTTCCAGGAGCTGTTATTCAACAGCAGGGCAGCTCCTTAAAAACAGCAGCTAATGATAAGGGTGCGTTTGAAATAAGAGTTCCTGCTAAAAGTAAGCTGATTGTATCAATGGTTGGTTACGGCACAATCGTTGTTGATGCTTCTCCGAATGTGGTTATAAAACTCGAAACGCGTGCCAGCAGCATGGAAGATGTGGTTGTAATTGGTTATGGTAGTCAAAAGAAAGAGCTTCTTACTGGGTCCGTTGCCAACATGAAATTCAAAGAAGCAGATAAGGAAATGCCAAGCACTATGTTGGCAAACGTATTAGCGGGGCAAATGGCCGGTGTGAATGTTTCAACACCTACAGGTCTTCCCGGACAATCTGCGCCAAAGGTTACAATCAGGACCGTAACAACATTCAATGCTGCAGGACAGCCGGTACTGTATGTAATAGATGGAAAAATTATGGATGCCACGGATTTTAATAATCTGAGCCCTAACGATATCGATAATATTACAGTGTTAAAAGATGCTGCTTCCACCGCCACATACGGATCGAGAGGTGCCGGTGGTGTTGTGCTTGTTACTACCAAAACAGGTGTAGCGGGCAAAGCCAGGATCAACTACTCTTTCAATACGGGTACAGACAAAAGGCTCAAAAATGCTCCTTTAACAAGCGCGGTACAGGCGGGTGAATTATATCAACGAATCAACTCTACATCTGATCCTGCGGGCTGGGGATGGACACAAAGTGACATCGATTATTTTAAAAACATTAATAACGGATGGGGTTACGATCAACTGGGTGCAGTATGGCACGACCCATCCACGACTTCCCATAATCTAAGTGCATCAGGTGGAACTGATAAAGTTCGATATTATGTAGGCGGTTCTTATGTAAAACAAAATGGTTTTCTGAATAACCTGAAGTATGATAAATACAACGTAAGAGCGAACATTACGACCAACCTCACTAAGAACCTGGAAATATTTGCCGGGTTATCACTTAACAATGATCTTACTTATAGCACTACCAATACTTCAGTGGGCGACCCTAATGGCATTTACACCAAATTGCTTGTGTGGCAACCCGACCAACCGGTGTGGACCAATACCGGCAAACCTATTGACTACGGCTGGATTGCAAATGTAGGCGCTGAAACGCGTGGAGACGGTGGTTACATTAACAGTAACTATTTAAAACCAGTAATCAATTTACGAGGCACTTACAAAGTTCCTTTCATTAAGGGGCTGAGTGCTACTGCTAACTACAGCAAATCCTACACAGATAACCGTACGAAGACTTTTCAAAAACAATACACGATGTACGTGATGCAAAAACAAGGTTTGCATATCATCAGTACAAATGATACGGGTATAGTTTCAACGAAAACATCTTCGCAGGTGAGCCAGAGCTATATCCAGGAGACAGCAGGATGGGCCGAAGATAAACAGCTCAATCTTCAGTTAAATTATGAGCGAGCCTTTGGACAAAATCACGTGAAGGGATGGCTGGTGTACGAAAATTTTGTGCAATCCGGTTTGGGAATATCTGCTGGTATCAACGGGTTTCCTGTTTATACTACAGACCAGTGGTGGGCAGCCAGTACCAGCAACGCACAATCATATGTTTCTAACGACAAGCTTCTTTCGGATACCACGATTGGCAGAAAGTCATGGGTGGGCCAATTCTTCTATGACTATGCCGGAAAATATCTTGCCAGCTTTACTTATCGATACGATGGTTCTATGAGGTTCGCTCCTGATCAGCGTTGGGGCTTCTTCCCATCAGGATCTGTGGGTTGGGTGATATCAAAGGAATCATTCTTCAAGGTAAACTGGATCGACATGTTGAAGGTAAGGGCTTCTGCAGGGCTTGTAGGAAATGATGCAGTACCTAGTTATTATTGGCAGGACACTTATAAGCCGGGTAACTCCGCTTATTTCGGAACCAATCCTTCAACCAATGCCGGTATTACGTATGGTAGTATTCCGAACAAGAATTTGACATGGGAAAAATCACTTAACAAAAATATAGGCGTTGATATTAACTTCTTAAGACATTTCAATGCTACGGCCGAATACTGGTATACGCATACGTATGATATCCTGGCCGCAAGAACAACGGCGGTACCTCCAACTTTCAGCCCGGCTCTTCCTGCTTATAACTATGGCATCGTAAACGCACAAGGTGTTGATTTTAATGTAGGCTATGCTGATAGAGCGGGTAATGTAAATTTTCATACCAATATTACTGCATCTTACGGTGCTGCAAAATATGAATTGCGTGATAGGAATGCTACCTACGACTGGCAAGTTTATAATGGCAAAAGCACAACTTATATAGCAGGATACAAAGTAGCGGGAATGTTAAGAACACAAGACGATCTCGACCAATTTACAAAAGCAAATCCTAATTACAATTTCAATGGAAACAAGCCAGCATTGGGACAATTGGTATATGCTGACTTAGCAGGTGCAGGAAATGTAAAAACACCGGATGGGAAAATTGACGACTACGATGGTACCGTTCTTAGAAAGAACAACAACCCTGTTGTGTTGGGCCTGAACTTAGGCGCTGAATGGAAAGGATTTACTATTGAAGCCACTTTCAATGGTATGGTAAGACAATGGAAATCGTTTGGTGATTTAAGTGGTGGTGTAGAGTGGAACAGGGTTTGGAACCAATGGTACAGCAACAGCTGGAGCACAGATAACCCTAATGCATGGTTGCCTAAGAGATATTCTGCTGTTGATGGTACAAGTGCGGTAAATACTTCCAGCAGTAATTTCTGGTATGCAAATGCAAGTTTTGTGCGCCTGAAATTTTTGAACCTGGCTTACTCGTTGCCAGCAAAATATGTTCAAAAGATTGGTGTGCAAAATATCAGGTTCTATTTCTCCGGAGCTAATTTATTTGTGATCAGCAAATTCAATAAAAAGTTCTACGATCCTGAAATGGACAAAGGAGGTACTTCATTTCCAATCATGAAATCTGTGAATTTCGGTGCTAGCATCACTCTCTAATTCGTCAAGTTTAAAGCATAAACAAAATGAAAAAATCTATTTATAAAATATCTCGTTTTTTAGCGGTCGCTGGTACGCTTGCATTGGCAGTGCCGGCATGTAAAAAAGGATTGGACTTTACGAATACGAATGCCATTAATCCGGCTAACGTTTGGAACGATCCCAATATGATCAGAGCTTTTTTAAATGATATTTATGGCGGATCAATGCCCGGCTTTAGCTTTGATGGAAACAATTCAGATGAAGGAATTAATGGTCCAAAAACTTTAGGCAATTATCAGCGCGGAATTATTACTCCTGCGTCCACTTTTGTGAATCTGAACTATACCTACATTGATAAGACCAATTATTTTTTGGACCAACTGGAATTAGTTTCGCCAAAGGTGCTTGATCCTTCGCTGAAAAATCAATATACCGGAGAGGCTAAATTCTGGCGCGCATGGACATATTGGAACATGGTAAGTGCATTGGGCGGAGTGCCATTGATTCTACACACGCAAAATCCCCTTGATACTACCAGCTTAAAAGTGCCGAGAAATAAAACATCTGAATGTATCGCGCAAATAATGAAGGATCTCGACAGCGCTGCGATGTTGTTACCTGCCAATTATCCATCAAATACAGATTTCGGCAGAATCACAAAAATCGCGGCGATGGGATTAAAAGGTAAAATACTAATGTGGTATGCGAGCCCGTTGTTTAATCCTACCAATGATCAAAGCAGATGGCAAAATGCTTACAACGCTACAAAAGCTGCCGTAGATTCAGCTACCAACGCAGGTTACATGTTGAATCCTAACTATAGAAATATCTGGTACGTTAGAAATAAGGAAATGATCATGGTGAATCAGTTTTACTGGTCAGATCACCCAATGAATTTCGCGCCTATCCGTCCGTTGCCATTTACACAGGGATCTACCGGTAGTAACCAGCCTATTTTGTCATTGCTGACCGCGTATCCAAAAAGAGACGGATCGCCTATGCAGTTTGATAAAACGCAATTAAGCAATCCTGCTTATAATACACAGTTTCTAACTGATTTTTATACAAACAGGGATGACAGGTTCTATGCTTCTATTTATTGCGGAGGAACGGTTTATCCAACACCAGATCTTATCGTAGGTCAAACAGCTAAAACAACTTATTGGCTGGCATTTAAATGGGATGCAGCAAGTAACAAGTACAATAACATCTTCGGCAGCGTGTATCCTGGTGGTGCACAGGGTAGTGAAATAACAGGATTTTTAGATAGAAAAGCATTAGATACAGCTCAAACATTGAATACTGTTGGAAGTGCTCAGCTAAACGGAGGTGTTGCTTTTGCAGTGCCAATGCGCTTTGCAGAATTGTTGATGAACTATGGAGAATGCGCCAATGAATTAGGAAAAAGCAGCGAAGCACTGGATGTGTTGTATCAAATTCGCAAGCGTGCAAATATTTTACCTGGTGCATCAAATAACTATGGTGTTACCGCGAGTTCACAAGCAGATATCCGCACGGCTTATATCAATGAAAAGCAAGTGGAGTTTGCATTTGAAAGCCAGCGTTTGCCAGACTTGCGCAGATGGAAGAGATATGATATTCTGAATAGTCAGGGTGCACGTCACGGACTATTGCTGGTGATCAATCCAACGGCTCCGCTTCCTGCGCCAACGGACAATATCATGAACGCAGCAGTAAGAGCTAATTTTTCAGCAACATATGTAGATAACCTGGATGGAGATCCTACATTTTATTTCAACCTGGATTTGAACCATTGGTTCTATCCTTTAAATCCGGCGCAGATTTCATTGGAGCCTGCTAATCTTCCACAAAACAATGAGTGGGGCGGCTCCTTTGATCCATTGCAATAAGTTTTTCGGAGTGCGTATTTAGTTGGAGAAGGAGGTAGCAATACCTCCCTTCATTCAAGTTCGCCTAAAAGATATTCTATCAAGAATAATTTCGTTTTTTCATGGCTCAATGTTAGTTTTTGGTTTGAGGGAAAGGGGGCCGGCAATCCTCCTTTCCATTTTTAATGCTAAATGGTCGTACACTTTAAATAGAATTTGACCCACTACCATATTTTTTGCGATGAGTAGTGTGTTGTAAAGAATGTTTTTCTCGCAGTTTTGGTCAGTTTTCGTTTAATGAAAGGAGGAAGGCAATCCTCCTTTCTCTTTTGGAGTTGGGCTAACAAAGTGTATGAATTAGGTAATTTATACTAGCCATAACCCGGTTTAAAAGAGTAGTATTGGCGCGATGAAAAAAATGAAATTTCTCCTTGCCATCGTCATCTTGTTAAGAACCGCAATAGCTGTTTGTCAAACAGGTTCTGTAAACACCGCACTCTCCATAGTAGATGCACACAAGATATCTTTTACGGCGCCTGCACGTCATGTACCTACCGATAAAATGCCCGATGCTCCATTGTTGGGCAATGGTGATATTGGTGTAGCTATTGCCGGCGGTCCTGATTCACTTTCTTTCTACATCGGTAAAAATGATTTTTGGGGTGTGAAAACAGCGGCTCCTATGACTGTTGGAAAGATTCAATTGGTAGTACCAACACTTGCCGGTGCCACATATGCCGCAACATGCGATATGCGCCGTGCTGTGTGGAACGGAACATTTGCCAACAGCAACCATGCGCTTAATATCCGCTCATGGGTAGACGCCAATGGCAATCATATTTTCATCGAAATAAAAAATACAGGTTCCTCGCCTGTTGAAGTTGCTGTAAATACCATTCTGGGCGACAAGCTTATTGATCATAGCGGGTTGTACAATCCTGATGAAGGAAAAAGCAATGCCCGCGAAATTGGTCTTGCCGCCGGTTTGATAAATTCAAATGGAAATACGATAAACCTTGCGCCAAAGGCTAAGACAGTTTTTGCTGTTGCGATTTTTTCAGATATCGATGCAAATGATCCGTTGAAAAAAGCACAGTCCGAGTTAAGCTCGCTTACACTGAAAAAGGCGGATGGATTGTTTGCTGCTCATCAGGCATGGTGGGAAAAGTTTTGGAAAAGATCGTTCATTCAAATACCGGATCAGGTGATTGAACAACATTGGTATTCCACTCAATACATCATGGCATCTTGTAGTCGTGCCGGTAAAATAGCGCCAGGCCTTTGGGGCAACTGGATCACTTCAAACCATACAGCATGGCACGGCGACTATCATCTCAACTATAATTTTCAAGCACCTTACTACAGTCCATATTCATCTAATCATGTTGACATTTCTTCACCCTATTATGACGCGGTCAACAACATGATTCCATTCGGCGATACAGTTGCGAAACAACATGGTTGGAAAGGTATTTTTCTTCCTGTTTCCATGGGGCCATGGGGTACAAGTCCCGAAGGGCCCGACAGTCACTGGGGACAACATTCCAATGCTGTTTTTGCAGCGTTGCCATTTATCTGGCATTACCAATATACACAGGACACAGCATGGCTCAGAAAAACAGGCTATGCTTACCTGAGAGAGGTGGAAAAATTCTGGACAGATTACCTCACGTTCGAGAATGGCAGGTACGTGATTGAGCATGATGCCATTCATGAAGCTTCAGGCGGTGCAGGAAGGTCCGGCATTAGTGAAGACATGAATCCCATTCTGACAATCGGACTCGTGAAAACTTTATACACAAGCATGTTGGTGATGAGTGAAGACTTAGGTGTGGATGCAGCGCTTCGCACAAAGTGGAAGGACATCATTGAAAAACTGAGCCAGTTTCCAACACAAGAACGCAATGGAAAAACAGTGTTTCGTTATACAGAAAAAGGAACAGCATGGTGGGACGGCAATACGCTGGGCATTCAGCATATTTTCCCTGCAGGCGCCATTGGGTTGGATTCAGATCCCAGGCTGTTGGAAATCTCGCACAATATGATCGATGCAATAGCTCGCTGGAAAGATTATAATGGCTCGTCTTCCTGGTATACGGCCTGTGCCCGTGTAAATTACAATCCCGAAAAAATACTCGCAGAACTTCGCGACATGTACGACAAGCATTCCATGCCCAACAAGATCCTTTATTTTGGCGGTGGCGGAATAGAGAATGCTTCTCCCTCTTTGGCCATTAATGAAATGCTATTACAATCGCACGAAGATGTAATCCGTTTCTTTCCTTGCTGGCCGCAAAACCTTGATGCACGCTTTGGTTCATTAAGAGCTGTTGGTGCTTTCATCGTATCTGCAGAAATGAAAAGCGGAGTCGTTCAACATGTAACAATAGTGAGTGAAAAAGGAAAATCATTAACTGTAGTTAATCCATGGAAAGCTGATAAAGTACAAGTGTATAGAAATGGGAAGAAAGCAGAAATGCTGTCGGGAGCAAGGTTTCGTATAATTACATCAATAAATGAAAACATACAGTTGCAACCTTTATAGTGGAAGTTGACGCAGTAAAAAAGTTGGGGTATCTGCCAATATAGCGGTAGTTTGAGGAGCGCGGAGGTTCTAATTTAGAACGATCAAATTGAAAAAAATCAGAACAAACATTTCAATGTTTTTCAGAAGCCTGCTTAAAAAAACAGAACCAGGTTACTTGTCATCCCGACGAAGGAGGGATCTGGGTTTAACACTAGCGGACACTATGCTTGATAAGCTCCCAGATCCCTCCTTCGTCGGGATGACAAGCAGGCTTTCTTTACTGTAGTAGCATTTCTGAAATTTGATTATGCTGCTTAACTAAATGAAGTTGAAGTTTTACCTGTTTTGACTTTTTTCTTTTGATTTTTTAATTAACCAACTATGTATCGAATTAGAAAAGTATTGTTAGCAGGTTTATTTACGTTCTGTTTTGTAGGCTCAAAGGCTCAAGACTTAAATAATCTTTTGGAAAAAATAAAGGGCTCTCTGTCTCTGGAAGTATGGCATTTTGATGGTGCGAATAAAATCCAGGAGAAGCAAAAAATTGCTTTCATAAATAAATCAGATGGTTCGTTAAAAACGCAAGATGCGGAATGGAAAACATCTGTTACGGCTCTTCAACAAGGAGCAGATGGTGGTGTACGATTGAATATTAAATTCACGTTGGTGAGCGGTGCCGTTAATAATGCATCAACAGCGATCAATTTTACTTTTTCTGATTGGAGCACAAAAAATTATGTGATGATTCCGGCGGCTGTTTATAATGGCAATCGTTTCCCTGTGTTAAAGGGCGGGTATATGCCACCTTATACCAGTGATATGTTTTGCAACAAAGATGTGCCGCTTACCATTTCCGACAATCCCCGGTTGGCGCTGCATGAAGGAGAACCTTCGAAGATTGATCTGTTGACATGGAACGCTTCAACGCCCGCCATGAGTTTTTTTTCACCTGCTATGCATAAAGGTTTTATTGTGCTGGCAGAACCTAAAACAAAATGGGGTGTTAACGGATTGTCTGTTGAAGAAAACGCAGACCGGACAAAAGCCGGTTTCGCTGTTACTGCGCCGGGTGTTCGTGAGTATGCAGCAGGCTTTGGTGACTTCAGCAAAAGTCATGATAAGCCCTGCAACTGGAAAGCCGGAGATGAAATAGAGATGAAGTTGTACGTGTATGTTTTTAATACAACAGACATACCTTCTTTTTTACAAACGTACATGGACAAACGGAAAAAACTACTGGGAGAAACGCCACAATATTATGTAGCACCCATGAGCGCCATTTTTCATTATACCACTTTACAGGTAGATAAGTCACGGGTTCACAAGCCTCCGTTTTATGATACCATGTATTTTCCTGAAAATAGCTTTACCCGTTTTCAAATAGGATGGATTGGAGGTTTGATGAATACTTATCCTATGCTATCGTTGAATGACGCTGAGCGTCCCAAATGGATTGCCAATACCTTCGATTTTGTTGTATCAAAAATGCAGGGAAAAAGTGGCTTCTTTTATGGAGTGCTGGACAACGGCGTTACAACCGTTCCCGAAAGGCCCATTCCTGACAGCATAAAGGCAATGCATCCTGAAATTGTTTCCAATGCTATGGTGCGTAAAAACGGCGATGCCTTGTTGTGGATGTACAAACATTTCTTGTTGTACAAAGAATTGGGCAGAGGCAACGAAATAAAACCAGAATGGGAAGCTGCAGCGAAGAGATTGGCGCAGGCTTTTGTAAATACTTTTGAAAGAGAGGGCGAGCTTGGTCAATATGTTGATCCCGAATCAGGAAAGATCGTGGTGTATAATTCTGCAGCCATTTCTTCTGCCCCAGCTGGGCTTGCACTGGCTGCAACGTACTGCCATGAACCGAAATTTTTAAAAGCTGCGGAAGCCATTGCCGACAGCTATTACAACCGCTTTACAAAAACATTGGGCTTAACAGGCGGCAATTGCGGAGACATCAGCATGGACCCGGATTCAGAATCAGCATTTGGTTTGCTAGAATCATTTATGGCTTTATATTGGGCAACCGGAAAAGCACATTGGTTGGAATTGGCAAAGGCAGAAGCCGCGCTGGGCTCCACATGGACGATCTCATACAATTACGAATTTCCAAAACAAAGTGATCTTGGAACTTTTGATGCACATTCTACCGGAGCCGTTTGGGCAAGTACACAAAACAAACATGCGGCGCCAGGCATTTGCAGTGCATCCGGAGATTATTTGTTTAAACTATATCGTGCTACAGGCGATAAAAGAGTTGCTCAATTATTGAGAGATATTATCAACGGTCATACAGAACAAGTTGAATTGCCTAATCGTCCGACAGTTTCAGCAGGTGCGCCTGCTTCCGAAAGAGGAACCAAATTGGGATGTTCAATGGAGCGTGTTCAAATATCAGATGCTGAAGGAAGAGGAGTGATTGGTAAATTGTATAACGGTTCCAACGGCTGGACTGAGCTCAACGGATTACTAATGAGTTTGGAATTGCCGGGTATTTATTTGCAAACAGACAAAAACGAAATGTTTGTGTTTGACCAGGTGCAGGCGGCTAGTGTGAAAGACAAAGACGGTTCGATTTTGGTGACGCTAAAAAATCCAACACCATTCGATGCATCTGTTAGTGTATTTGTTGAGACAAGCAAGCAAGCCACAAAACCTTTGTCCTATACGGCTTTCGTGCATTGGCCAAAAGTGCCGGTGCCTGCTGGAAAAGAAGTAACTGTGCTGGTAAGCAAAGATGGAAGTGTAAAAAGCATTCAGCAGTGATGATTATGTCGTCGCTTGTTTATATGTTTGAAAAATAAGAAGAATGCTGCTTGTCATCCCTCCTTCGTCGGGATGACAAGCAATCTTTCAATACGGTGTATAGTTAGTTTAAAGCGCCAAAAAGATTTTGTAAAAACAACAATAGACCTTGAAACAAAATAAAATGTTGAACTTGAAAAATATATTGTGCTTATTGCTGCTTGCGTTAACCGCTACGTCTTACGCGGCAGCGCCGACCGACACCATCTATGCAAAAAACTTTGGAATCAATCCGAATTCATTTGAAGATGTAGTTCCTGCATTGCAGAAAGCCATTATAGCATGCAAACAAAAAGAAAATGCGGTGCTCGTATTTCAAGCTGGACGCTATGATTTTTGGCCAACACACGCTACGGTAAAAGAATACTACATTTCCAACACATCTTCACAGGAAGAACTTTCTCAGAAAAAATATGTCATAGGTTTACTGCTCGAGCAATTGAACAATCTTGTTATAGACGGAAATAATTCGTTGTTTGTATTTCATGGTAAAATGACCTGCTTTGTTTTTGATCATTGCCGCAATATTTCTTTGAAGAATGTGCGCATGGATTTTGAGCGACCTACAATGTCAGAATTTACCATCAAAGAACTTCAGCCAGATCATCTTCTGGCAGGTGTTTCACCTACTTCCACATTTACGATTTGTGACAAAAAAATATATTGGTACGGAGAGGGATGGGGAATGAAAAACTATCATGCGATCATTTCCAATCCTTCAACAGGCATCAATCGCTATAGCTCATGGACGCCGTTTCAGCAAAGTGAAGCGGTTCAAACGGGCGCAAGAGAAGTAAGGTTCAACGGCGATTTTTCTAAATTCAGAGGCAAAGCCGGCGATGTTATTTCTGTAAGAGATCCGATAAGAGACCAGGTAGGTGGATGGATCAATCATTCAGGAAATATTCAACTTGAAAATGTCAGCATGAATTATATGCATGGGCTTGGCATTGTATCACAGTTTTCAGAAAATATATCGTTCCGTCATTTTAGTGCGGCACCACCGGACAGCACCCGCCAAATGTCCTGCTTTGCAGATGCTTTGCATTTTTCAGGTTGCAAAGGTTCCATCATTATTGAAGACTCGCATTTTAAAGGCTTGCACGATGATCCGATCAATGTGCATGGCACGCATTTGAAAATAGTGGAAAAGAAATCGCCCACAGAAATTCGCGTTGCATTTATGCATCCGCAGAGTTATGGGTTCGAAGCATTCTTTCCAGGAGATACAGTATCCTTTGTCCATCCAAAAACACTTGAGTATTTTGGAGAAAATGTAGTGGCTTCTGCTTCTCTTGTTTCTCCCAACGAAATGATTCTTCATTTTAACAGGGCCCTTCCCGAGCAAACAACAGTCGGAGATTGCCTTGAAAATATTACGTGGACGGCGTCACTGACTGTTCGCAATTCTATTTTTGAAAGCGTGCATACAAGAGGCATTCTCGTAACAACACGCAAGAAGGTGGTGATAGAAGACAATCTTTTTTACAGAACCGGTATGCACGCAATCCTGATTGCGAATGATGCATTGAGCTGGTATGAATCCGGTCCCGTACAGGATGTGCTGATCAGGAACAATCGTTTTGAGGAATGTGCATACAATAGCGCACCGGGTAATTTTGCCATTGCAATAGCTCCTGAAAACCACGAGCTTAAAAAAGACTATTTTGTACATAGAAATATACGTATAGAAAACAATCAGTTTAAAGTGTACGATCCTCCGGTATTGACAGCGAAGAGTGTAAACGGGCTAACATTTATAAATAACAAAATCGTTCAAACGCAACTACTGCCGGGCGACACAACTAAGGTTTCTTTTGTAATCGATGCCTGCAAGCAGGTTCGTATGCAAAACAACACATTTGAAACAAAATGGCAGCCGAAACTATTGAAGATGCATACTGATAAAAATGGACTAAAAGCGCAGAGCGATATTTATGTAGTTTCACAATAATCGGATTTCGTAAAAAAACAAACCCACAACAATATGAAACGTCTAATATTGCTTGCCTACTTTATACCTTCGCTGATACATGCGCAGACTGGCCCTTCCATCATTCCTCAGCCTGTAAGCATACAGGTGAAAGAAGGAAGTTTTGTTGTAGATAAAGATGTAGCGGTATATACCATATCAAAGGAAAAACCTGTGCAGGATGTTGTTCGTTTTTTTAGCAATTATGTCAAACAAGTAAGCGGCTTTTCCCCGTTGCAAAATAAGTCAAAAGCCAAAAGCATTCAGTTCTCCGTTATTAAAGACAATGAATTAGGAGAAGAAGGCTATAGATTGTCAGTAAAGCCTTCAATAATAATTGTTCAGGCAAACGATGCGAAGGGGTTGTTCTATGCTACGCAATCGCTTATACAAACACTTCCCGCCGTCCGCACCAACCAGGTATTGCAAGTACCATGCATGGAGATAAAGGATTATCCGCGATTCAAATGGCGCGGATTAATGCTGGATGTGAGCCGTCATTTCTTTGCTCCTGAGTTGGTTAAAGAATTTATCGATCTGCTGGCTTTGTATAAAATGAATGTATTTCACTGGCACCTTGTAGACGGAGCTGGATGGCGCATTGAAATAAAACGCTATCCTAAACTTACACAGCAAGCCGCGTGGCGGGTAGACGAAGGCAATAAAACATGGAGCTGGGGCGAAGTGCAGTTTAATGCAGATCGCTCAAAAGCCACTTACGGCGGCTATTACACGCAGGAGCAGATCAAAGAAATTGTTGCTTATGCAAAAGCAAGACAGATCACTATTGTGCCAGAAATTGAAATGCCAGGTCACTCTGAAGCAGCAATGGCGGCATATCCGGAGCTTTCCTGTACGCCACTCAATACTTTCGGACAATCGGGAAATTTCTATGCCAGCAAAGTGCAAAGCAATTACTGCGCGGGCAACGATAGCGCGTTTGTTTTTCTGCAAAATGTATTGACGGAAGTAATGGCATTATTCCCTTCAACCTACATTCATGTTGGCGGTGATGAAGTGGATAAAAGCAGTTGGAAAAATTGTCCCAAATGCCAGGCAAGAATGCAAAAAGAAGGATTGAAGAATGAAGAAGAATTGCAAAGCTATTTTATGAAGCGCATAGAGAAATTCGTGATCAGCAAACACCGGAAGATGATAGGCTGGGATGAAATTCTTGAAGGTGGTTTGGCTCCTGAAGCAACAGTAATGAGCTGGCGCGGTGAAGCTGGTGGGATAGCAGCAGCGCAACAAGGACATAATGTGGTGATGACACCCGGCACACCTTGTTATTTCGACCATTACCAGGGCGACCCAGAAACGGAACCAGTTGCTATTGGTGGATTTAACACCTTGCGCAAAGTGTATAATTACGAACCCATACCTGTAGAGTTAAAACCAGAAGAGGCCGTTCATGTGCTGGGCGCACAAGCCAATTTGTGGACAGAATATATACCAACTTATGAGCATGCCGAATACATGATACTGCCGCGCATGCTCGCATTGAGCGAAGTGGTATGGTCTGCAAAAGAAACAAGAAACTGGGAATCTTTTTATCAGCACCTGCAGCCTCACTTATTTGGCTTCGAACAAAAGGGCCTGCATTATTCAAAAGGAAATTTTAAAGTTGATATTAAACCAACGATGGTCAACGGAAAATTGTTTGTAACACTTAGTAGTGAAAATCCACAAACAACCATTCGCTATACGACCGATGGCAGCACTCCTAATTCCGGAAGTGCCATATATCAGCAGCCTATTGAAATCAACCAATCGACAACAATAAAAGCTTTGATGGCCGTTGACAAAAATGTGGTCAATACAAAACCTTCCGAACAATCATTTACGGTAAATAAGGCCACCGGTAAAACGGTTCAGTATGAAAATGCAAACAGCCGTTATTATACCGCGAACGGGCCCAATACATTGACGGATGGTATTAGAGGCACAAAAGAAATTGGAAAGAATTGGCATGCTTTCAACGGAAACGATATGGTTGCCACTATTGATTTTGAAAAACAAATAACGGCTGACAGCATTAGCCTGGGTTGTTTACAGAATTACGGTCAATGGATATTTTTTCCGCAATGGGTAAAGTTTGAAGTGTCATCTGATGGCAAAAATTTTACAGCTGTAAACACAGTTGTAAACAATGTTCCACCAGCAGATCGCACCACTCAGATACAAACGTTTGTTGCAAAGTTTAATGCGCAATCCGTCCGCGCCGTTCGCATTACAGCGAAGAATCTTGGCGTATGTCCTCCGGGTCATTCAGGTGAAAATCAGCCGGCATGGCTGTTTTGCGATGAGATTATTGTGGAATAGAATTACCTGGCTTCTTTAACTTCAATACTTAGCAATTTGAAAATATCGGAGACCAGACCTGACAGGTTTTAAAAACCTGTCAGGTCTGGTCTTTAGAATAGTGGCAAAAGAAGATTCGGAAACCATAAAAAGATATCTAAAAAAATGAGCTTGCAGATGAAACGATTTTTATTGCTTGTTGTTTTATCAACAGGTTGTTTTGTTTACTCAAATAAAGTAAACGCGCAGGACGAAGCTGGCGTCAATGCTTCTCCTTTTGTGATACCCGCCTTGCGCGAGTGGAAAGGTGGCTTGAATTATTTTGAGTGGCCAGATAATGTTAAGTTGGTTGTAGATCCCGCATATAGCAAAGCATTGCTACCTGTTGCAAAATTATTCGCTGAAGATCTCCGTTTGCTATCGTCTGATATGCATCCGAAAGTGACTACAGGACAAGCATCACCGGGGAATGTTTATTTCACACTTCGCTCAAGTGACAGCAGCTTGCCTTCGGAAGGATATGTATTAGATATCGGTAACAGCATTCGTGTTGACGCCAAAGATTCTATCGGTGCTATTTGGGCAACGCGGAGTCTATTGCAAATGTTAGAACAGAATCATTCGCATCATCGTATTCCCAAAGGAGTGGCCCGCGATTATCCTCAGTATGCCGTGCGCGGATTTGTACTGGATGTTGCACGTAAGTTTTTCACCATAGAGTTTTTGAGGGACTATGTAAAATTTATGTCGTATTACAAGATGAATGATTTTCAAATTCATCTTAGTGATAACGGTTTTAAAGATTTTTTTGGCGGCAACTGGGACAGCACTTATGCCGCGTTCCGATTGGAGAGTACGACATATCCCAACCTTACAGCGAAAGACGGCAGTTACTCAAAAGCAGAGTTTGTAGAATTGCAGCAAATGGCGCAGCGTTATGGTGTAAACATTGTTCCTGAAATAGACGTTCCCGCGCATTCCCTTGCCTTCAGCAAAGCAGTTCCGGGAATCGGGAGTAAATTGTACGGACAGGATCATCTTGATTTGGATAATCCGCTTACCTATACCGTTGTTGACAATGTGTTTAAAGAATACTTACAAGGCCCGAACCCTGTATTCATTGGAAGTGAAGTACACATCGGCACCGATGAATATGATAAGAAAGAAGCCGAAAAATTCAGGGCGTTTACCGATCATTATATTCGATTTGTTGAAAGCTATGGTAAAAAAGTTCGCATGTGGGGATCGCTTACGCACGCTGAAGGAACTACGCCCGTGAAGGTTGAAGACGTAACGATGAATCTTTGGTACAACGGCTATGCCGATCCCAAAGCCATGTTTGATCTAGGTTACAAGGGCATCAGTACTCCCGACGGCTGGTTGTACATTGTACCCGCCGCAGGTTACTACTACGACTATCTAAATACAAAAAAGTTGTACGAAGAATGGACGCCAAACAAGATTGGTAAAGAAACTTTTGATGAAAAATATCCTCTCTTAAGAGGCGGTTCTTTTGCTGTATGGAACGATCATGTTGGAAATGGTATTACAGAAAAAGACGTGCATCATCGCGTGTTTCCAGCTATGCAGGTGTTGTCACAGAAAATGTGGGGTGGTAGTGCGAAGCCAATGAGCTATGAGGATTTTGCAGCAAAGAGCAAACAAGTAGGCGAAGGCCCGGGACTCAATATGTTGGGACGCATTGCCGGCAAAGATTCGCTGGTGTTTTCTTTGGATAAGAAAGAGGATGTAGCCAAGATACATAATGCCCATTTTGACAAGACAAAAGAAGAGCTGAGTTTAAAAGGAGATAACAGTTACCTGAAGACAAATATTCCTGGTATTGGCTATGATTATACCGTAAGCTTTTGCATCAAGCCGTCGAAGGACAATTTGCCCGATGCCGTTTTGTTTTCATCAAAAGATGCTGTTGTAGTGTTGAACATGCAGGGGAGCGGCAAGCTCGGGTTTTCCAGGGAAGGGTATTCTTATAGTTTTAATTACACACCACCTGCTGATACCTGGACATATATCGCCATTAAAGGAAATAACAAAGGCACTTCGCTTTATGTGAACGGAGCGCTTGCTGAAAAGCTGGAAGGCGCCAAAAGAACATTTGCCAACGGCAAACAGATTGCGAAAGTGCAAACGCTTTTCTTCCCGCTACAATACATAGGAAGCACAAGCAGTGCATGTAAAGCGCAGATCAGTCGTCTTAAAGTGTTTAATCGCGAACTAGATGAAAAGACTATTAAAGAGATTGCGGAGGAGGTAAAAAGTCAGAAGTAGAAATTCAAAAGTCAAGAGTTCTAAGTCCGGTTTAATGAGTATCTTTTTTTGAAAAAAAGGGAATCGTTAAACCGGATTTTTTTGTTTTTTATGATATACATGTGCTTGAGTTTTTCGCCCCAATGCCTGTTCGTACAAGATACTTCTTCTTACACGCATCCATTTTGCTCTGGAAGTCATCTAACGTCAATAAATAATCGCATTTTTATACGACTTATTTTGCATGTGTAAGGCGCAAAAGGCGTTTAAGGTCACAATTTGTGACCTTAACCCGAAATAAGCAAATTCGTTTGAGGTCGCAAATTACGTCCTCAAGTATGAGGTCACAATTTGTGACCTCATACTTGAGAAATTGAACCAATTTTTAAGGACGCAAATTGCAACCTTAAAGAAAGTGAAAGGTTTGGATATCAATAAACCAATATTTATAAATTATCTTATGCAAATCATTCAAAGTATTCAAAATCGGATTTATGAGATCAGAGGAGAGCGTGTAATGTTAGACAAAGATCTGGCAGCACTTTATGAAACGGAGACCAAACATTTAAAACAGGCGGTAAAAAGGAATATGAAAAGATTTCCACCTGATTTTATGTTTCAATTGACCAAAGAGGAGTGGGAGGCTATAAAATACCAAAGTGATATGTTGGAAGTCGATAATTCTTTAAGGTCACAAATTGTGACCTTAAAGACCGGCAGGGGGCAGCACACTAAATACTTGCCTTATGCGTTTACTGAGCAAGGGGTCGCGATGCTAAGTAGTGTGGTCAATTCGGACAAAGCTGTCAACATGAACATCGCCATTATGCGGGCCTTTGTCGAAATCAGGAAAGTTCTTTTACAGCAAAACGATTTAAAGGAGCAGCTACGACTCGTTAAAGACAAAATAGGTGAGCACGATGCCCAACTTAACCAGATCTATGATGCCTTGGAAAATATCCTGGATGAAAAAGCGGCGCAGCGAAAATGGGAAGACCGTGATAGAATAGGGTTTAAGAAATAATAGTGTGTAAAACGGACTTCTCAGAAAAATGAAAAGTCCGTTCTAGTGTAAAAAAATGCTGTTCGGGATGCCCTTCGGAACATCCCGAACAGCCGTTCAACAGCCGTTCCTAAAGAACTTACTAAGCTACTGACTATAAACCTTTCTATCATTAATGGCCTGCACGTGCCTTGCATTATTACCCTCCATTTTTTCAAGCGTCATGATCTGTTCTTCTGATGCTTCAACAATATGTTTCATTACGATCCATTGTACACTTTCCGTAAATGGCGGTGTAGTTAGCGAACCTTTATAAGTGTAATAAGATTTAAGGTTTTTGCTTTTGAATTCAGCAATCAAATCATTAAGGTTCACCTCTCCGGTATGCAGCTCAGTTTTTTCTCCCTCTTTGCCCGGGATCTTATCCAGAAACTCTTTGATGAATTTGTTTTCAGTCCCCATTTTAAAAAGCACCGCTATCACCAGATAAGAATTCTTATTTGCAGAATCACGCAAGACATTTACGATGTGCATTTCCATGGGGAAAGTCATCCCGTCTACCAGATGTTCCGAAGGTGTGTGAAAATGAAATTGTTTAGACGTATAGTCCTTTCCATTCACAGTGCATTTGCTTCCGTCTTTAAAATCCAGTTCCACGGTGTGGCCGAGGTTTTGTGCGGCATCAATATCTGAATGAAAAACGAGCGAAATTTTTTCCTTCTCATTATTGTCTGCTTTTGCAGAAATAATGTCAATGGGCGATTGCGAAAGATTGTCCGTGTGCTTTGGAAGTGCATAGCCCTGTTCTATTTTGCTGTTGGCATCCGGCGCTTCGGATTTTACTTCGTTATCGCTTAACAATGTATCTGCATGAGGAGATGCGATTGCAGCGCTCGAATCACGCATTTCCTTTTTCTCATTATTCGTGTTGTTGCATGCTTGTAGCAACAAACAAAACAGGATTATCGGTAAGTTATTTCGCAGTCTTGTTTTCATAATAAAATTTTTGAGAGAAATTGAATTTGAATGAAAATTGAATTCTTGGATCGGTGGTTGTCCATCCATCACTGAAATTTTTTCGATCGAGATATTGGAGCTCCAACTCCATCATTACATCTTTTACAGGAGAATAGATCAGGTTGGCTATAGCGTATTCACCCATTTTGAAAGCGGAAGGTAGCTGCCCGTTTGCGTTATCAATCTTAACAAAAGAATAGCCGATGGTGCTGCTGAATTGTTTGTTCCAGTAGTGATCATAAAAGCCGACAAAGGCTGTAACAGGTAGCGGTACACCCTCAATGGGATTGGTACCTTCCTTCGTAATGCCAACGTCGGCAGGAGCATCCCTTATATAGCTTTCGATACCCTTTCCATAAATGAGTTGTAAATGGATCACGTCCTGGGCAAACACCTTAATCCTGGAACTTAAATTGAGCCCCCAACCTGCCTTCCTGCCACTGTAATCAATGCCGGATGTATCGAGATCTTTCCACTGGAGCTGTCTCAAAACGCCGGCCAATTCTACGTATCCCCAAGGCTGCGCGATGCGGTATTCTGCAGTTAAATCGGGCAGATGAAATACTGGTTTCACGTTCTTTAGCTCCACCATGCTTGCATATTGTCCTTCATCCGCAGTGCCGCCGGGTTTTTCCAAAGCTATCGTCAATTTTGTGTCGCCCTGTATGGGCATATAGCGGATCTGAAGACTGCGGATAATTGCCATGCCATTCGGTCCCCAATATTCAAAGTCATTGGGAAATACATCAGTATCTACAAAAGGGCTCCAGGTTTGGCCCGCGCCAAATTTTCCCAGTTCTCCATAAGCATGACGAAGACGAAAGGCTGTTTGCCCAACATCAACACCTGATCCAAACAAATCAAATTCAAACAGCGTTGTCAGCGGACCTAACGATGTTGGCACATAAGTTTTCATGCCTACTCTCGTTTGGCGAACGCTGAAGTAAAGTTGTCCGTCGGGGCCAAATTGATTTTTATAAGAAGGCAACTTTGTTGGTCGGGGTACATCATACCATTTAGGGTCCATCTGTTTGAAATCATAAATAACATCTGTGAGTAGAAATCCATAGATCTCAAGATTGGGGCGTTTTTGCACATCCCGCGTTGCAGCTTTTTTATTGTTTATGGAGTCTATAATCTGCGATTGTGCAAACGTCCTCATGCTCGTCGACATCGCAGCCGATAAGAGAATTAATTTCAGTAAGAATAAGAGCAAGGCCCGGGGCTTACTGATCTTTTGAAAACACGCTGGCATAAGCGGGCATTATCAAATATAAAATTGAGATCTGATTGCAGTAAAAAAGGGGTTTTATCATTAAAGCACCGGACTGTTTTTTTCGGCATCTTATGTTTTTGCATCCTTTGCTTTACCAATAACAAGGCGGCCACAACAATGTTCATCATTAAAAAGCTTTGAGGCAGTCTGTCCGCTGATCTGTTTTTCCGACAATTTCTAGTTCCTAACTCCTAATTCCTGCCTTCCTGTGTTTAGGTATTATCGGCAGAAAAACGCGTCTTTTTTGCAGGTTCATATTTTTTGTTGCAATGTTTTACGGTTTTTGTATATATTTAGTCCTTATAGCTCAGGCGACCATGCTAAAACCAGAACGACACGCTTTGATCCTGCACCAGGTAAATCTGCACAATAAAGTGCTTTCGACAAACCTTAGCGAATTGCTGAAGGTTTCGGAAGATACTGTCCGTCGCGATCTCATGGAACTTTCGCGGGATGGGAAAGTTATCAAAGTACACGGGGGCGCGTTGTCCCGGTCTTTTCACAAGAATGTAAAGGATAAAGAAGTATATGCGGTGGATAATAAAAGAGCCATTGCAGCAAAGGCATTGCATCTTATACAAGATGGCATGTTGATCTTTACGTCAGGTGGAACAACCATTCTGGAACTGGCACGGATGCTGCCGGAAAATTTACAGGCAACCTTTGTTACAGGCAGCATACCTGCTGCCCTGGAGTACATGTATCACCCAAACATAGAAGTGATCCTGTTAGGTGGCAAAGCATCAAAAAATTCAAAAATAACAGTAGGGGGTACCGCGATCTCGGCAATCCGGCAGATAAATGCGGATTTGTGCCTGATTGGTATTAATGCGATAGACCCTTACGCAGGCATAACAGATAGCGATTGGGAAGTAGTGGAAGTGAAGCGTGCAATGATACAACAAGCAAAAAAAACTGTGGCTTTATCTATTTCGGAGAAGGTAAATAGTAAGGACCAATTACTCATTTGCGAATCCACTTCGATTGATGTGCTCATCACCGAACTGGACCCAAATGATGAAAGACTTGCGGCATACAGAAGCAAAGGCGTTCAACTTTTATAAACACACAATAATTCCTGAATAACACATGAGAAAACAACTGTCGATGACAGAGGTGTCTGCCTTGCTGATGATATATCAGCAGCAGGCACCTCTAAATCAGGTGCTTAAAACCTTTAACACTAACAACCGCACCGCACCCCCAGTTGACATCGTCGTCACACACAAGGCTACGGAGACAAATGTCCGGCCCAGTTCATTAAGATACTTCACCCAACCTAAACACGCACTTTAAAAGCAATCAATTTATTTAATTCGAACCCGTCCTGTCCGTACATGACTACTGCACATGGCACAGGCGATCGGTATGCAAATTTTGTAAAAACCAAAATGTAAAAACTATGAGAAAATGGAAGTTTTTTAGTTTGATCATGCTTGCTATGTTTTGCATGATCAACAACAACCTGACAGCTCAAACGGTTCCTATTACCGGAACAGTGCAGTCAGATGATGGCACTCCGCTCGCGGGTGTAACAGTGCTTGTAGCAGCCACAAACAAGGCAGTTGTTACCGACAACGCGGGTAAATTTTCTATCAACGCAAATCCCAATGCTACACTACAATTCAGCTATGTAGGCTTTGTGACGCAAAATGCAAAAGCTTCTTCCGGCATGGTTGTGCGTCTCGTAGGAGATAAGGGCCGCGAAATGGAAGATGTCGTAGTAACTGCGATGGGCGTTAAAAAAGAACGGAAAGCCTTAGGTTACTCCGTTACCGACATCAATGCGGGAGAATTGATGAAGAACAAAAGCACCAACCTTGTGAATTCACTAAACGGTAAGGTTCCGGGCGTGAACATTACACAATTTGGTGGTTCTGCGGGTGCCGGTGCATCCATCACTATTCGTGGTGGTAACTCGACATCAGATGGAAGACAAAACCAGCCTTTGTTTGTTATAGACGGTATTATATATGACAACTCGACTACTGTAACAGGTAATACAGGTACTGATGGTTTGTCACGCAGCAATACTACTTATTCAAACCGTATAATGGATGTAAATCCGGAAGATATTGAAAACCTGTCTGTGCTGAAAGGTGCCGCTGCTGCTGCATTATATGGGTCAAGAGCTGCAGATGGTGTGATCATTATCACTACAAAGAAAGGATCAGAAGGAAACGTGAAAGTGAATGTGAGCAGTATGATCAGTACTTCATGGGCTAATAAAACACCAGACGCACAAACCGAATTTGGTAACGGTTCTTACTCAAGCAATGGTGTGTATAATAACAACAGTTATGCCAGCAACCCTCTTTCCGGAAGTACATTGCTTATGTATAGCTCATGGGGGCAGAAGATTGCTACCGACTCGATTTACGATAATATTGGCAGCTTCTTTCAGCATGGTGTTATATATGACAACAACGTAAGCGTTTCCGGTGGATCAAAGAATGGTTCTTTTTACCTGTCCGGATCTAATTTCAACCAAACAGGTATAGTGCCAAGTACGGGTTTTAAGAAGACAACTTTCCGCTTTAATGGTGAGCAAAAGTATGGTCGCCTTACTGTGAATGCAAATGCTGCTTATTCTAATGCCAACACTGACAGAACCCTGACGACGTCTGGTTTGTATGCAGGTGGCGGCGGTGGTGCAATGGGCGGCGTGTATAGTTTTCCGCAAGTCTTCAACATGAAGAACTATTTAAATCCGGATGGAACTCAACACCGGATATATGGTGGAACTGTGCCTTTGGAAAATGACATCGATAATCCATACTGGATCGTTAATATGGATAACCTGACATCGCAAACAAAACGTTTCACCGGAGGTATCAATGCTACTTTCAAAATTGCAAACTGGTGGGATGTTATTGGTCGTGTAGGTTATGACCAGTATAACACTAATGACTATACATATATTGCTCCGGGATCTGCAGTTAGTCCATTGTATCAAAATGGGCGCCTTAGTAAAAATGGAGTTAGTTACTCTTATGTGACAACAACAGTGATGAGTAATTTTCATAAATCATTTGGAGATTTTGATACGCACGTGATGCTGGGAACCACGTCTGAAAAAACAGATGTTGCCAACCAAAACCACTGGGGTTATAATTTCATTACTGCCGGTTCTATCAACTTCAATAATATAGCAACAACCAATCAGTTCTTTAAAGATGGAGTAACGCAGAAACGCCTGGTGGGTGCTTACGGAGAAGTAGGTTTTTCTTATAAAGACATCGCCTACATTACCGCAACGGGCCGTAATGACTGGTCATCTACACTGCCATTGGATAACAGATCTTATTTTTATCCTTCTGTCAGCGGTTCATTTGTGTTTACTTCATTGCTGCCTAAAAATTCAATTCTTTCTTTTGGCAAAGTGCGTGCAAGCTGGGCACAGGTTGGTAAAGATGCAAATCCTTATGCAACACTTACTTACCTGAACAGCCCGATCAGCATTGGTTCATTTACCGGTGTGGGTAATCAGTACTCAAGTGGTAATCCTAATCTGTTGCTTGAATTGCAAAAGTCATGGGAAGTGGGTGGTGAGTTTAGATTCCTGAATGGCCGCATTGGTTTGGATTATACGTACTATCATAGCGAAACGGAAAACCAAATCGCTTCACCACGTTTGTCTAATGCTTCTGGATACATTTTTAAATCTATCAACTCCGGTTCTGTAATTAATACGGGAATGGAAATTTCACTTACCGGTAAACCGATTGTTAAAAAAGATTTCGGATGGGACGTAACATTGAACTGGTCCTACAATAAAGGTAGATTGGGAACTTTTCTTACCGGCGTAACCTATTTTTATCCGACAGATGCACAGTTCGGAACAATACAAGCAGCCTCTGTTCCTAACGGAGGATATTTTCTTGGCATGACCGGATCAACATGGTATCATGAACTGGATGCGAATAAAGTTGAAATGCCAGGCGGACGCTACCAGGTGGACCCTATAACAGGATTGTATAAAGTAAACGCTACTAGCCCGGTTGTTGGCAATCGCGAGCCTGACTTTATCGGTGGTTTGAACAATACATTCAGATATAAAAGATTCCTGTTGTCATTTCTTCTTGATTTCCGCAAGGGTGGTGCCATCTATAACGGTACCGAATATGCGATGGTTACAAACGGTTTAAGTAAACGAACTTTACTGAATGACCGCCAGTCTGTAACTGTAACCGGTGTTAATAGCGCAACAGGCGCTGATTTTAGCCAAACATATACTGCGGGACAAACCTATACCATTAACGGCGTAAACTTTGCCGGTTCCTATATGATCCAGCAATACTGGTTAAACTACGCAGCTAATTCAATGAACTTTATCCAATCAGTAAACTGGTTGAAACTGCGCTCCCTGTCATTAACGTATGACTTTGGTGGAATCATAAAGAGCAAAAAAATCATCAAAGATCTTTCAGCAACTGCAGTGGGCACCAATTTATTTACGTGGACAAACTACAAAGGAATGGACCCTGAAGTGAGTGCAGCAGGTGGAACAGGTGGATCTGGTTCTACAGGTATCGATTACCTGGGAGTACCTGCAGTAGCGAGTTTCACCTTCGGAGTAAATGTTACGTTTTAACCAATGAAAAAAAGAAAATTATGAGAACTTCAAAATATATTATACTTGGTTGTTTGCTCGCGGTAGGGCTAACGTCATGTAAAAAGTGGCTCGATGTAAATACGGACCCGAGCAGCCCAAACAATGCAAGCGCTGCGATACAGAACAGGCTTCCGTGGATCGAGCATTTTTATCAATACACTTCTGGTGTTTCCAATTATCGCGCTGCGGCTCAGTCTGGCGTTTATTATAGCACCAACGGTACCAGTGGTGTTCAGCTTAGTACTACCTGGACCTCACACACCGGCAACACTACATCTTACCAGACGTGGTTTGTAGAAGTGGCGTCCAATCTTAATGATCTTTACACTACAGCACAGAAACAAAATGCCTACCACTATATGGCAGCAGCCGATGTGTTCCATGCTTTAGGGTTCATGCAGATGCTTGATCTGTATGGTGAAATGCCTTATACGCAAGCGATCTCTCAGAATCCAAGTCCTGCGTACGATGACGGCAAAACAATCTACAACGGATGCATGGCAAAACTCAATGAGGCCATCAGTTTGTTCAATAAACCGCAAGATGCCTCTGCGCCAGCACTTGCTGCCGGAGATTTATGGAACGCAGGCAGTGTAGACAAATGGATAAAATTATGTTGGGGATTGAAAGCCCGTTACATGCTTAAGCTTTCGAAGAAATCGGACCTTTATAATGCTGATTCAATTTTATATTGTTTGTCACAAGGTCCTCAATCTATAACGGATAATACTGTTGGGCCAGGCTTCAACAACAGCACTGTGGTAGATTATCTGATAAGCGATCCAGTAGTAACAAACGGCAACTTTGATTACGCGGCATATGGTAGCACTCAACGTCTTTCGAAATATTATGTTGATATGCTTACGAATATGCGAGGATCCGGTGTTGTCGATCCCCGAATGACGAAAATAGTACCGGCAGCAATGACCAATGTTAAACTGGATGCAGGCGGCAGAGTATCATCTTATACCTGGAACCGTGCTATCGGCGTGGATGCATTGGGTGCTGCAACAAGACTGGTAAATGGTGGCGCGACCTCTATCACATCCGTAACCTATGCGACAAAGAATACGAATATTGCATACAAGATCAGCAATGCATCGGATCGTACAAATTTTATTAATGACCAAACAACGTACGGTCGCACTTTCACAACCAGCAATGATACAGTGACTGTAACTTATAAAGCAGGCTCTTATTACATTAATAGCCCCAACTATTTGTTAGCAGGAGACACTGTGTATGTAAACCTTCGAAGCAGCGCCATTGCAACCTCGGGTATTCCGGCACAAGGGCAAACTGATGTTAGCTGGTACCAGTCCGCTGCTGCCTTTAATGCAGGTGTTGTTGCTTCCACAGGTTCTTTCCAGGTTCGCCCGGTTTCAGATCAGGAGATACTGACCTATCACGAAATGTGTTTTATAAAAGCAGAAGTCTACCTGCGCAAAGGCGATAATGCAAATGCCTACAGTGCATACCTCGCAGGCATCCAGGCGCACATGGATATGATGCAGGCGAAACTAACTTCATGGCAGGCTGCTGGCTACACCGCTACCAATCCTGATATGGCGCCAATGAATGCAAGTGCTATCTCAGCATATATGACAAGTGCAGCAGTTGCTCAGGGTAACGTAACCATGTCGGACATTATGTTGCAGAAATACTTGGCAATGGGTTGCAGTATTGAAAACTGGAACGATATGCGCCGGTTTAACTTTAGCGCAGGAAATATTGGAGGCTTTGGTGTGGTTTATCCTGGATTTAACAGAGGGCCGTTATTTGCGGGTACAGCGCAGTACACTGGTACTTCAACCACAGATCCGAGATATTGGCCGCGTCGCTGGAGTTTGCCTACAACAATTGAGTTGAGGTATAACTTAAACAACGCTCAGGCACTAAATGCACACGTGTCCGATCCAAACATCTGGAGCATGCCTGTTTGGTGGGATTGCGCGACAGACGCAGAATACAAGGGATATTTGCAATAGTAGTTTATAGTGTGGAAATATATGCAAGTTGTAAATGGCCCGGTTATTCCGGGCCATTTTTGTGTTCAATAATTTGATAAAGGATTTTTTCGGACCGCTTTAGTTAGTCTGTTTTGAGAATTGAAAGAATGATGCTTGTCATCCCGGCGAAGGAGGGATCTGCGTGACGGTTTACGCATAGTGTTCGCTAGTGGCTGACCCAGATCCCTCCTTCGCCGGGATGACAAGCGATCTTTCTATGCTGGTTATGACAATTGTGTAAAGCCGAGAATTTGCTACGATACCCAGCTTACAAAGAAACCATACGTTACACTATCGAATGTATTTCTCTATCAACTTGCCAATCTCACCTGCAAGCGCCTGGTTACCTTCAGGCACAGAGTTCCATACCGCTCCCATGAAAGTTTGAATTCGCCTGACGAACAAAGGCGGGCGGTTTTCAAATACAGCCTTGTAAAGGTTCTCCGCCGGGTTACCAACCTTTTCTACTGATACAGGCTTCCCTTTCAACATTACTTTAATTGTATTTGCCATAACTAAATTTACTCCTTTTTGTTGAGGCGCAAACCGTCCTGTACTGTCCTGCTCAAATGTAGATCAGACCTGCATTGTGATAAAATATACATGATTAAATGAAAAGTGTATAAATGACAATTATTATATTTGAAATCAATTCTAAAGAAGTGATGAAAGATTCATCGACTTAGTAAAAGAGTAAGCTTGCTGATGAAAAAAATATTTAAACGTTCATACTGCCGTAATGTTTATTTGAGCCTGCTTTGTGTTTTCGTTGCAGGACTTATATCCTGCCGGGAAAACAATAAGCCTGCGTCTTCATCATCTAATGTGGTAAGTGTAAAAACAATTGCGCCAACTCCTGCAATTGTTGAAGTGATTGATAGTGCTGGCAAAACATTACAACCTGATTCTTTGATGGCGATCAGTAGAAAAAATAAACTCGCTCTGTCAGGTTTATATCAATGGAGAAATCATTTGATTTTGTATGCTGCCATAAACAATTTAGAAAATATTCAGCAACAAACTCATGCCGCCTATCCAAATGCAGAGGTTAAAGTTTATCAGCACCCATTTTACAATTTCAATCGCAAATATTGTGGCGATACAAGTAACGCAAAAGAGTGGGATAATATCGTACTTACGGCCAACCTTGTAAGTGATACCACGCTGCAACATGAATATCTCGATTATCATGCCACGCAATTTGAAAAATGGCCGGAAGTTTCCAAAGGCTTTTGTAGCGCCGGTTTTCAGCAATTGCTGGTATATAAGAATGAAAGGCAGCTAATGTTAGTCATCAGTATTCCAAAAGGTACAAGCCTCGATAAATTGAATCCAAAGACAACAGAAAATAACCCGCGTGTAGACGAATGGAACCAACGGATGAAAAAATACCAGGAAGGGATTAAGGGGACGGGGAGAGCAGAGACGTGGGTAGTGTTGAAACAATTAATAATTAATAATTAAGAATTAATAGGTGCGGCTTTCTTTATTGAACTGAGAACATGAAATTTCAAATCTCGAATTTCATGACTCATAACTCACAACTCAAAACTCATAACTCAAATGTTACAACTTGGCATACTAGGACTCGGAGAGGGCAGAAGCACAATGTCTGCGGCACTACAAAGCAAAAAGTACAAATTGAAAATCATTTGTGATGCAAAGGAAGAGCTTTGCAAACAGCGTGCAAAGGAGTTTGATTTTCATCAATACACCACCAATTACCAGGACATGTTGAATGATCGGGAAATTGATGTGATTGCGATTTATACACCTGATCATTTGCACGCGCAACATGTGAAGCTGGCTTTGCAGCATGGCAAACATGTGGTTTGTACAAAGCCCTTCATAGATGATCTTGCAGATGCAAAAGAATTGCTGGATCTAAGTGAACAAACAAAGAAGAAAGTGTTTGTTGGCCAAAGCTCCCGTTTTTTCGAACCAGCTAAAAGACAAAGAGCAGATTTCGAAGCAGGATTACTCGGTGAATTGATCACTATTGAAAGCCACTATCATGCTGATCACCGTTGGTTTTTGGAAAAGGGATGGTCGCTGCAGCAATCATTCAAATGGTTGTATGGCGGCTTGAGTCATCCTGCAGATTTTATTCGCTGGTACTTGCCTGATATTGAAGAAGTGATGGGTTATGGCATGATCAGCAGCAATGGAAGAAAAGCAGGTTTGAAAAATGAAGACACCATGCACTTTATTTTTAAAGCAGCAGATGGACGCATAGCACGTGTAAGTGGTGCGTACACAGGGCCTACACAGCCTGCACAACGCGACAGCGGCATGAGTTGCATCTTGCGATGCACTGAAGGTGCAAGTCAGGCCGATTATCATGAATTGCGCTACAGCGTAACAGATAAAACAGGTGAAGAAAAAATCGTTGTGTGGGGCGATTCTACCCTTAAGCATTATTTCCGTTTTGAAGGGCAAAGTCATCACGCCGGTGAATACCAGAATTACCTCGAATACTTTGCTGATTCAATCGAACAGGATTTTGTTGCCTACCCGGATATGAAAGAAGGCATCGGTACAATTGCTTTATTGCAGGCAATGGACCGCAGCCTGAAAACAGGACAGCCTGTGAAGGTGAAGGAGGTGCTGAAGGAACATGGGCTTTGAATGCTTAACGCCTAACGCAGCGAGCCCAAAGCGTTTGGCGTTAAGCCTTAAGCATTAAGCCCCGCTAACAACTAACAACAAACAACTAACTCAAGCTTGCCGTGAATAACATCGTAGAACGCTTAACATTGCTGGATTATGCCATTGTAGTGGCTTATCTGATTATTTTGATAGTGATTGGTTACAGAGCCAGCTTCAGTAAAAAGAAGAAAACAGGAGAGTCGCTTTTTCTCGCCAATAAGTCATTGGACTGGCCGAGTATCGGTTTCAACATGTGGGGTACAAACGTCGGACCTTCGATGCTGCTGGCTTTCGCAAGCATTGGCTATAGCACCGGTATTGTCGCGGTGAATTTCGACTGGTATGCTTTCGTGTTTTTGCTGTTACTCGCAATGGTGTTTGCGCCCCGCTATCTCGCCGCAAACGTAACTACCATGCCAGAGTTTATGGGCAATCGTTACGGCGATTCTACCCGCAATATTTTAGCTTGGTATGCGCTCATTAAAATATTGATCTCTTGGCTTTCGCTTGGCTTATTTGCAGGAGGTTTTTTGGTCAGGCAGATATTGGGTATTCCCATGTGGGAGTCAGTTATTGTGTTGGTATTGTTCGCAGGCTTGTTTGCATTTGCCGGTGGATTAAAAGCCATTGCCAAGGTGAATGTTTTCCAAATGATTTTGCTGATATGTGTTTCACTCACGCTTACTATTATGGGCGTGCAGAAAGTAGGTGGGTTGTCAAAAGTTTTTCACAGTGTGCCGGGTCACTATTGGAATTTGATCCGTCCCGCTTCTGATCCTAAATATCCCTGGTATGCAATATTGCTCGGCTATCCTGTAGCCGCTGTTGCGTTCTTCTGTACAGATCAGGCAATGGTGCAGTCTGTATTGGGCGCAAGGAATTTAGAACAAGGACAACTCGGCGTGAACTTTATCGGTTGGTTGAAGATATTATCACTGCCTTTGTTCATACTCACCGGAATTTTGTGTTTTATTTTATTTCCGCATTTAAAAGATCCTGCAGAAGCTTACATGACGATGGTAACGAATCTTTTCCCTCCGGGCATGAATGGTTTGGTGATCGTAGTGTTGATAGCTGTACTTGTAGGAACCATAGGCTCGTCGCTTAATTCATTGAGCACCGTTTTTACAATGGATGTGTATGCAAAGAAGATCAATCCAAACGCTACAAATGAACAGATCATTAAAGTCGGAAGAATGACGGTGATAGGAGGTTGCCTGTTTGCTATTTTGATGGCATTGGCAATTGACAGCATAAAAGGCTTGAACTTGTTTGATGTATTTCAATCGGTGCTTGGGTTCATTGCGCCGCCATTGTCTGTTGTGTTTTTGCTGACTGTTTTCTGGCAACGCACAACGCGTAAAGCGGTGAATGCAGTTCTTTCATTTGGCTCTGCATTTAGCCTTGGTGTAGGTGTATTATACTTGTGGGTGCTAACACCAGATAAATATCATTTCTGGCCACATTATCTGTTGTTGTCGTTTTTTATTTTCTTATTTCTTCTTATGGCAGCCGTTGTGATTTCATTGTTAGATCCTTCTCCGGTGGTGATGGACAAAGATGCGCATGCAACACATGATCTTCCAAAACCTACTAAACGCGTTTGGAGAGCGTGGGTATTGTTGATCATTACAATGGTGGTGCTGTATGTTATTTTTAACGGACACTGATAAACAAAAACGAAATTTCTTTCAGAATACAAACGTATTTTGTTTTGCTGTTCAGGATGTTCCAACGGGCATCCTGAACAGCAAAACAAAGACTGTACAAATTATTACGAAGCCAATCTCTTGGTTCTCTCACGCATCAATTGAATTGCCTGTTCGCGCGAGTCGAACATGCCATTGATGTTTACAAGGTTATCAGCAAGTTTATCGTATCGTTTAGTCATCAGGTAAATGAACACATGTAAGTAGTGGATGCCATCGAATACGATTGCTTTCTTTGCTGCGAATTCATCTTTACGTTTCCAAAACTCATTCGGCATATCCGTGTAGTGCATGCCCGGGCGCAGATGGTGAATGATATGATAGCCATCGTTCCAGCAAATATGGTTGTATTTGGTGTTGATACAGTTAATTGAATTTGTAAAAAGATCGTCAGGGTTTGTGTGATCAATAAACGAATGCTGCGTCCAGTTTCCCAGCATCATTACAAAACGTGCAAACGCCAATGGGATCACAAAAACAACCAACGTCGCTTTTAAGTTTACAAAGCACATACCTATGCAAAACAAAATATACAACCATTCACCGAGTGTGAATCTTGTGTACAACGTTTTTCTTTTGCGGTCATACAAGTATTGGAAAGTTTCTTTGAAACCCAGCAAAATAAAATGGAAGAAATAGGAAAGAAAACTTCTGAAGCTATCACGCTGATAAAACATCGTACTGCTGGAATCTTCTTCAGTATTGTTTTCTACATGGTGCATGCCCAGGTGATGGCTAAAGTAACCCTCTGGTGCATGGCCGAAGAGCGGACACACGAGCCAGGTAATATAAAAATGAAATTTGCTTTGATAAGATGCCTTAAATGTTTTGCGATGACACAGGCAATGAAACATCAATCCAAATCGTCCCTTAAAATAGAATTGCGAAACATAGAAATAACCAACCGCAACCAACCACCACACCCAACCCGTCAGTACATTGGTGAATAGCAGAATGGCTATAGGAACTACAGTAAGATGTATGAGCGTTAACAAATGAATAAAAGGAAGGTCACGTTTGTCATTCATAAATTTGAGCCAGAATCCATCATATGCGGTTTTCTCGTAAGTAGGATCGTAAGTAGGGTCGGTAACGGCCTGTAATAGCTTCATTATTATTTTTTAGGATTGAACAATTATCTGCGACGCAAAAGGAGAAGGTGTTAGAAGGATGTAATATAGGCTTAATAATTGTCATATGAACACCCTCGGTGTTAAAAGAATGGTTTCGGCTGTTAAAGTAACAGACATATCCAGCGAAGCCATTAACAGTGTCGGATTGTATCGCTGTTCGGGATGTTCCGAAGGGCATCCCGAACTATTGATAAAAAGGATTTTAATCCAAAAAGCTTTATGGTGAAATGATAGAGTTGAGTAGCTGAGGGATTTAAATCCCTGTCATCGGTCGTTCGGGATGCCCTTCGGAACATCCCGAACAGCTTTTATTTCGTGGTTTCTGCTCCCATTTGTTTCCCTAATTTTTCATATTCAACATCATTTGGCTCCCAAAGCTCTATTTTGTTGTTCTCCGGATCGAGGATATGGACAAATTTTCCGTATTCAGCTGATTGAACGGAGTCTGTAATCGTTACGCCATTTTTCTTCAATTCTTCTAAAAGGGCGGCCATGTTTTCAACTCTGTAATTGATCATGAACTCTTTAGTGGAAGGCTCGAAATATTTTGTTGTTTCCTTGAACGGGCTCCATTGGGTGAAACCTTTTTTCGTGCTGTCCGCTCCCTGGTACCATTCAAATACAGCGCCGTACTGATTGGTGTTTAGACCGAGATTTGTCTTGTACCATTCTCTTATTTTCTTTGGGTCCTTGCATTTGAAAAAAATGCCGCCGATGCCAGTGACTTTTTTTACGGTTGCCGGTTTGTCAGATCGATTTGAAATGATGCTTTTAAATGCGAAACCAAAACAAAATGATGTCGTAACAATTAAAATCAACAATGGTGCTTTTTTCATTGTCAGGGTAAATTTATTTGCGCAATATTTTTTCCATCGCCTTACCTTTCGCCAGTTCATCAATAAGTTTGTCCAAATAGCGAACCTGTTGCATTAGCTTGTCTTCGATGTCTTCCACGCGATAGCCGCATATAACGCCGGTAATTTTTGAAACGTTTGGATTCAACTTTGCATTCGCAAAAAAAGTTTCAAAGTCAGTCTTGTTGTCAATGATTTTTTGCAATGCTTTTTCATCATATCCTGTTAACCAGAATATAATTTGATCAACTTCTTCTTTTGTGCGCCCTTTTCTTTCCACTTTTTTAATGTAAAGCGGATAAACGCTTGCAAAAGACATTTTGTATACGCGGGTGTTGTCCATTTTTTTTAATTGAAAATTGGCTAATAATTGAAAATTGAAAGTTGAAAATTGAAAATGATGTTTTTCAAAAAAGCTGTGTGTCATTTTACTTGACAAACAATGAATGTCCATTTGATCAAAATAAACTTCCAGCTAAAGCATTTTCAATTTTCAACTTTCAATTTTCAATTCATTCAATCGCTTCAATGCCTTGTTCCTTCGCTCTCTGCACTCCATCCTTCATTGCCTTCAATTGCTCTGGCGAATGGCTTTGCCAAATGGTGACTTCGCCCACCACTTTAAATGGATGTTGAGAACGGTATGACTTTGTGGGATTGCCGGGAAATTTTTTATCGGTTAAATTCGGGTCGTCTTCAATGGGGCCCGTGGCCTCTACCAAGTATATTCTTTCGCGCCCATCACCTGCAGCCAATTCCGCTCCCCAAACAGCGGCATCCAGTGTGGAAGAGAGATAAATGTATTTTGCTTTTTTCTGTAGGCCAAAGTTTGAATTGAAATTAATATCGATCATGTCTCCAATTTTCAGGTCCGCCTTTGTCCCGTGAAAATATGTTTGCGCAAAAGGAATGTGGCCCGGTGGATTCGGCTTTGCTTCAGTTTTGTTTTTCATGTCGTTATTTTTTTTGCGAATTTTTTTTCGATCAGGTGAGGAAATGCCTACAGTAAAAATATATTAATTAACTGATAAAGATTCATTCTTGAAATCGTGAACCTTCTTAAGCAAAAGAATAAAGAAAAGTTATTATTACAAACCACATAGCTGTTTCTCTAGTCTGTTTCTTAATTTTCAACCATACATTTTAAATCCCTGACGTACATGAACTTTACCGACCTGAATATTCAGAAAGAGATCATTCCTTTATTTGATACATTCCTGAATCAAAGAAGCCGGGAAGCGCTCGAAGACATCTTTGCAGATATGCCGGCTACACTTGATGATGTATTATTCAGGCAACAAATTATTTCCGCCATCATTTCAAATAAAACGAGGATAAAGTCGATTGCTTCAATCAGATCAGATATTGAAGAAGCCTATCGTTTTAGTAAATCAATTGGAGAAACTCATCGGGAACTTTTCAGCAACAATATAAATGCAATCACTGTTCGTCTTTCTTTTAACAGGCCGTCCCGTGCACGGTTAGTCAGTGGAGCGATACAACTGGGACATGTTTTAAAAACGGTGGATGAAAGATATTTTGCAATGCTGAAGGCTGATCTTTTCCCTCAGGTTTATGGAGTGGAAATGTCGGGCGCTCTTCAGGTTTTGAATGGACTAAGATCTTTTTATGGCGCAGAAGGATTTACCACCGGCAATCTGCCGCGACGTAAATACCTGCTGTTCTTAAAGCAGATTGCAGCTCACGTTAATGCTATAGAATTATTCTGGAAGTTTTTCTTCAGGTTCGATGCCTTTGTGTCCATTGCAAGTACAATGGAATCCAAAGGGTTTTGTATGCCGGTGTTTCAGGATTGGGGAATAGCAATTGATGGTGTCTTTCATCCGTTGCTGGAGAAGCCGATAAAAAATAGCATTGCAACTCAAGCCGGCATTATACTTTTAACAGGGGCAAACATGTCCGGTAAATCCACCTTTTTAAAAGCGGTAAGTATGTGTGTTTATTTGGGTCACCTTGGCATAGGTGTGCCTGCCTCCAAATGTGTGATGCCTTATTTTAACGATATTGTTGTAAATATTTATAGCAAGGATAATTTACAGTCGGGCCTAAGTCATTTTATGTCAGAAGTAAAGGCCTTGAAAAGTGCCGTATTAAATGCCGGGAAAGGACAGCATGTATTTGCGGTGATGGACGAACTTTTTGCAGGAACAAATACACAGGATGCAGAAGCTTTATTGCAACTTACTATAGAGGGTTTGCAAAAGTATTCCAAAGGACTGTTTATCATTTCAACGCATTACAGTCAGCTGAAAGAGTTTGTGGCAAACAGGCCGCAGCAATCGGCTAGTTATTACCTGGATGCAACATTGGAAAATGGATTTCCGCGATTCAACTATCAGCTAAAAGAAGGCTGGTCGAATCATAAGTTTGGCATGTTGTTATTTGAAAAAGAAGGTCTGAAAAAGCTTTTCGAAATGTAGATTATCCTATTTCTCTATTTAAATTTTTAAATCATAACACTGTTTCATCGCAACAGAGAATTAGCCGGCGAGCGTTTTTTGCAAAATGTATAACTACCAGAAAATTTCCTGTTTATACAGTTGACAATTCAGTCAAAGTAAGAAATTCGCCAGGTAAGTGCAGTTTAGTGCTTACATTTAAAAACATCCACTCGATTAATGTCCTCAGAGGTCGCACAAACTAATACAGAAAGTCAGTTAAAGAAATTAGCAGAGATTGCGATCTCCTGTTTAAAGCTTGGTACCATTGGGTTTGGTGGAATTGCAGGCATGGTTGCTACCATTGAAAATGAAATGGTGGTGAGAAGGAAATGGATAGACCATCAGCACTTCATGGATGTGCTGGCAACGTCTTATATAATACCCGGACCAAATGCGGTGGAAGTAGTAATGCATTGCGGAAAGGAGCGGGGCGGCAGAGTGGGCCTGGTGGTGGCGGGCATTTGCTACATTATGCCGGCTATGTTGATATGCCTGCTCTTCGGTTATTTTTATCAGAAATATAGTTCGCTACCAGATGTACAGAAATTTATTTTCGGCATAAGGCCCGCAACAACCGCGCTTGTGATTGCTACTGTTTTCCGTTTGGCGGACAAGACGCTGAAAAATAAACCTGTTCTCATTGGCTTGTGCATACTCGTTTTTGGTGCATCATTGTTTGGTGTAAATGAAGTGTTGCTTATCATTGGGGCAGGACTGATTAATTATTTTATTCAAAGCAAAAAGAATAGGTTGCCGATGTTTGCCGGGCTGCTTTATTCTCCCCTGCTTTTACAGATCAATACACGTTTTTCAGAAAGTAAACTGTTCTTTATTTTTCTCAAAATTGGAGCCGTTCTGTATGGCAGTGGCTACGTGCTTTTCGCGTATATGGACGAATCGCTGGTGCGCCATAATCATTGGTTGAGCCGCCAGCAATTGATGGACGCCATTGCCGTAGGGCAAATTACTCCCGGTCCAATATTGTCCAGTGCAACCTTTGCCGGCTACCTGATTGGTGGAACAAAAGGAGGAGTAATAGCAACTATTGGAATTTTTCTTCCTTCTTTTTTCATCTCTTTTTTTCTACACAAATTGCTTACCTCAGCAAGAAAGAGCGAGAAGTTAAGGATCTTTCTGGATGGCTTAAGTGCTGCATCCATTTCCATCATAGCGGTTGTGGGGCTTCATCTGTTCACATCTTCAATAGCGCAGTGGCAGGGCGTTGTGATTTTTGCAGTTTGTCTTTTGCTCATCCTCGCTTTTAAAAAACTTAGCACTGTTGTAATTATTTTGATTGGCAGCGTTGGCGGATTTTTGTTGTTGCAGATATAGGTTTGGCAATCAGTCCAAAGCATTCGCCGATACATTCCCTCTTTTTACCGAGTTAATTTTTCATCCCCTTCCAAAGCGAATACTTTAAGGCGTTTTTTAAATCGCAGTTTTTTTATTTAAGAAATCTGCCTTATGATGAAACTAATTACCAATGAAGGAAGGGATAAAAAGAATTGCTTTTATTGTATGTCTGTTAGTATGCTGTAGTGAAATGTTGAGTGCTCAGGTTTGTTCCGGTAGCCTTGGCAGCCCTGTTGTAAATTTTGACTTTGGCACCGGAAGCGGAAAAGGAGCGGCACTTGGAACGGCCTTTACTTCCTACACTTACACTGCGGCAGGGTTTCCTAATGATGGCTATTACACTATTACGAATTCAACAGCCGGGTTGCTGGGCAGTTGGTGGACGACGTATGATCACGACTACCAGGTGACGGGCAAAACGAATGGTTATATGATGGTGGTAAATGCGAGCTTAAGCGTAACGGATTATTTTTTCAAAGACACTGTGAGCGGCCTGTGCGCCGGTACCAGCTATCAATTTGCTGCATGGGTGTTGAACCTGTTCAACAATGGCAACACCGTTTATCCGAATCTTACGTTCAGTATCTATGATGCGGCAAGCGGTGCACTCTTGGGTACATATAACACTGGTAACATTGTAGGGAGTACGTCCTCGGTGCAATGGAAACAATATGGCTTATGTTTTACTGCCACTACCAATTCTGTCGTGTTGAAGATAACAAACAATAAAGCCGGAGCAGCGCCGGGAAATGATTTGGCGCTCGATGATATTACGTTCAGTCCGTACGGAGGCACCATTACCGCAAAGACAAGCGATGGTGCAAGTTCCAAAGATATTTGCCTTGGCGCTGCAAAATCGCTGAGTCTTGTTTCTACATTTGCTTCAGCAACGGCAAACACAAAATACCAATGGCAGACGAGCACAGACAACGGAACTACGTGGACAGATATTGCGGGGGCAACTTCTTCTACGTACACCACAACAGACATTAAGGGTGCCGGAACTTACTTGTATAGAATCGCAACCGCCGAAGGTTCGAACATTAATTCAACAACATGCCGTGTTAATTCTGAGAATGTTGCAATAAACGTAACAGGCTTTACAGGTGCGAGTTTGCTGCCTTCTTACATCAATTGCGACAACTATACTTTCACCTTTAAAAATGAAAGTGCCGCGACAGATGTAACAACTTATACATGGGCTTTTGGCGATGGTAAAACTTCGCCAACCGCTGCACCAACTTATACGTACGCAGATACCGGTACATATACGTTAAAGCTGAAAGTCGCCAACGCAAATGGTTGTAGCGATTCCGCAAATGCTGTTGTGAAAGTATACCCGGGTTTTACTCCTGCCTTCTCAGTAACAGGAAGCTGCTATTTATCATCGTTTCAATTTGCTGACAAAACCTTTGCGAAATATGGCAACATCAATAGCTGGAGCTGGAACTTTGGAGATGATGTTGTATTGAATGATACATCGCATTTGCAAAATCCCTCCTACACATTTTCGTCAACAGGAAGCTACATTGTTTCTTTGAATGTCACCAGTTCGATGGGGTGTTCGGGCAACATAACCAAAACTATCGTTGCCTACAATAAACCGTCGATCTATCTGCCTTTCTCAGATACACTTATTTGCAGCAATGATACATTGCCTTTGCTGGTACAAACTTCCGGGACAAATATTACGTGGTCGCCTGTTACTGATATGATCGCTTCTACTGCGCATTCCGCAACGGCACGTGTCTATCCGCAGGACACAACAGTGTATACAGTTACGGTGCAGGAAAACGGATGTCTCGATAGTGCAAAGATCAAGGTAAATGTTTTGCCCTTCATTACTGTTAAATTCAATGCGGATACGGTATTGTGCAAAGGCGATGTCATTAAATTATCGCCTATAAGTCAAGCATTAAGTTATTTGTGGAGCGAGTCGCCGGCAGATAATTCGTTGAACAGTTATACCATAAAAAATCCTTTCGCTTCACCTGTTCAAACCACAACGTATTTTCTGAAAGCAAATCTTGGTCATTGCCAGGACAATGCACAAATGACTATTTATGTTTCTCCTTATCCCACTGCAAATGCCGGTTTGGATACAGCCATTTGCTACGGAACTACCGCAACATTATCGGGTGCCACAGATGCACAGTACTATGCATGGTCGCCGATAGCAACATTAACAAGTGCAAGCTTACTCGCGCCAATAGCTGCACCGCTAAACACAACAAGCTATTACCTCACAGTTCACGGACTTGGCTATTGTCCAAAGCCTGTAATAGATACTGTTGTGGTAACTGTAATTCCTAAACTTGTTATCAATGCGGGAAACGATACGACTGTTGTAATAGATGAACCTTTGCAATTCAATGCTGCCGGAGGCGATGTAGTAAACGATGGCTACTCGTGGACGCCAGCCACAGAATTAAGTGGCCGTCATATTTACAACCCGGTTGGTACTTACTCGAAAAACGATCCCGACTCCATTTTATACACAGTAACAGTTACTACACCACAAGGTTGTAGCGGGACTGATGATGTTTGGGTCAAGATCATGAAGATCAAGCCGGACATTATTGTTCCATCAGGTTTTACGCCCAATAACGATGGCAGGAATGATGTACTAAGGCCGTTGCCATTTGGTATCAAAGAGTTTAAATACTTCAGCGTTTATAATCGTTACGGTCAGCTTGTTTTTAAAACAAGCAGAACAGGAGAGGGTTGGGACGGCACGATCCAGGGACAACCACAACCAACCGGAGTGTTTGTGTATGTGGCAGAAGGAATAGATTATTTAGGAAACAAAATTTTCCGCAAAGGGACAAGTGTTTTGGTGAGATAGAGAAAGTTAAAAGTCAAAATTCAAAAGTAAAAAAACAAAGTCACGACCTGCGTGAAACAATAATTTTCTGTGACTGTGTTTGACTTTTGAATTTTGACTTGTCTAACAACTAGCAACTAACAACTTCTTCTCTGCGTCCGTTTTGCATTTCTGTTCTCTCCGCGGTCTTGCACGCACAACATACAACTTGCCCGTGTTGCCGTCTTTTGCCCATTCTATGTCCATTGATTTTGCATAGTGTTCGTGTATGATGGATGCCCATTTCGCAAGCTGAATTATTTCCTCATCTGTCAATACATAGTTTGGAAATTCAGGTAGAACGGCTATTTCACGACTCATTTCTCTGCCGATTCGTACGGATGTTTCTTTTTTCCGGCCTGACCGTTTTCTAATGATCGGATTTTTTCCTTGTTCCAGCGCAGGTTTGAACACAAGAAAATGATCGGGCCGTGTTATTTTTTCAATGTCTTTGCAAAATCCTTTCACAGCGCTTACGTCCAGCATGTCGCCTGAACCATCTAGCTCAATGATCATTCCGGAAGAACCGCAACGAGACTGTACCATTTTTTGAACACCTACGGAGAAGAATAATTTCGCGTGCGTAAAATGATTGTCTTCCCTGTATTTTATTGCGCGGTCTGTATAGAGTGATGCAAAACATTTTTTAATCGCATCGAGCAATGCATCGGCATCGTCAATATTCAAAAAGCTTTCATGAAGGCCCACGAAGCTGGCCAGTGGAAGGTTTTCTGCTGATGCACTACTGCGCACTGCAACGCTTACCGGCACACCCTCACATAAGTTGTCATAGGCCTCTCTTATCGCCACTATCATGTAATAGGGAATGGTTCCAGCGAGGATCATGGCTCTTGCCGAAATGCCGATCTCGTCCAGGTTAGAAAAGTTTTTACGATCCAGCTGGCGCATGAGTTCATGCAGGCGCTGATGCAAAACATTGGCCGTTAAGAAATGTTCAAATGCGAAAGACGTAACCGCAAATCCATCAGGAACATTTATGCCAAGAGGTGAAAGCTTTGAGTACATATCTCCAAGTATTGCATTCTTACCACCTACAGAAATCACATCGCAGGCATTGATGTCACTGAATTTCCGGGTATATGCACTGGTTACCATTGGCTTGTTTTTTAATGGACCGACATGACGGGCACGTGCGTGTGAAGGACCAGGTTTTGGGAATGGCTGTGTCTGAACAGATCGCGCAGCAGGTTGTATTTTTTAGGAATTACAATCATCAGGTCTATCTTATTTTTTTCAGCAAATTCCGTCAGGCATTCTTCAATATGTTCACCGTGCAGAATGTGATATTTGGAGCATGTTCCTTTTAAAACGTTTTTCAACCATTCAAATTCTTTTTCATAACGCAGCGTATTGGAGTCGTGGTCGTGTTTTGCAATATGCACCACCTGCAGTTGCGCATGCAGATCGTCCACCAGCGTTTTTATGTAAGTAAGCGGAATGGTTGATAGTACATCTTTGCAATCGCAGGCAAGCGCTACTTTGCGAATGTTTGCGAATCTTACAGCGGGTGGCACAACAATAAGCGGCCACGCAAGTTGTCTCAAAGCAGAAACAGCTTTTCCGGCGAAAAGAAATTTCTCAAAGGCATTTGCGCTTTCTGCACCAATGATTACGATGTATGGCTTAATTGCATTGCAGTATTCGTTTATTTCAGAAACAGCATCACCGACCCGCAAATGTGTTTCCACAGAAAGCAAGCCACCGGTTTCGTCGATGATGCTTTCTCTAAGTCTGGCGAGTTCGGTCTCTGCATCGGATTGCATTTCGATGAGGTCAAAAATAGGCGACGGTACTTCGCTGAACGACAATGGTATGGAGGCGACATGCAGTATAGATAATTTCATTTGCAGAAATAGAGCGAGTTCTGTAGCATAGTCAACTGCATTCTGGGAAATGGGAGTAAAGTCTGTTGTTACAACAATTGTTTTCATATGCTTTCCTTTTTCGATTATAAAACGTTAGAGACAGTCGCTACTTTGAACAAAGTATTTTGCATCTGTTTTCAACAATAGGGATCGGAGGTTAAAGAAGGTTATTGTTGAATAGCAATACGAAAGTACTTACAGTGCCGGCTGATTTAAATGACGATTGTCACCGGAAAATATGATTTGAGGACGGAACGCAGATTTTCAAGATTGTTATGATTAGCAATGATTTGAGATTGGAATTTGATGTTGTTTAATGAGGAAATGTTTCGCAGTCAGCGTTCCTGTTTAACGAGGCTTCGACAAGCTCAGCCTGACAGTCTGGTCGCGCTGTGCCTGTCGAAGCCTCAAATCAATTATCTTAACCACTCATGACAATCATGAAAATCTGCGTTCCTTCTCTCTAGATAAACGTCAATTTCACAATTAAAATGTTTATTTTAACGTCCATCAACCTAACATTATAACCTGAATGAAACGATTACTCTGCCTGCTGTTCCTTTACACTTCAGCATTTGCGCAAACTGCCACAATTAAAGTGGACCTTCATAAGGAACTTGGTGACATGAAGCCCGTGTGGGCATGGTTTGGATATGATGAACCAAACTATACTTACATGAAAGACGGGAAAAAATTGCTTTCAGAAATTGCAGCGTTGAGTCCCATGCCGGTTTTTGTACGAACGCATAATTTACTCACCAGTGGAAATGGAGAGGCTGCATTAAAATGGGGTTCTACAAATGTGTATACAGAAGATTCCTTAGGTAGGCCCATTTACCATTGGAATATTGTAGACAGCATTTTTGATACGTACGTGCAAAGAGGCATGAAGCCTTTGGCGCAAATTGGTTTTATGCCCGAAGCATTGTCTGTTAAACCACAACCATACCGCCATTACTGGAAGCCCGGTGATCCATACAAAGACATTATTACTGGTTGGGCCTATCCTCCAAAGGATTATCAAAAGTGGGCGGACCTTGTGTATGCGTGGGTAACACATTGCGTGGCACGTTACGGTCAAAAAGAAGTAGAGAGTTGGTATTGGGAACTGTGGAACGAACCAAACGGTGACTACTGGAAAGGCACGATGGATGAGTTTTTCAAGTTGTATGATTATACAGTAGATGCGTTTAAGAAAGCATTGCCCAATGGAAAGATTGGTGGCATCAACGTTGCAGGCACACGCGGTGCTGGCGCGCAAAAGTGGATGACTGCATTTGTGAAACACTGTTTTGAAGAAAAAAATTATGTTACGGGAAAAATAGGAACGCCTGTTGATGCCATATTATTTCATGCAAAAGGTTGGCCCCACCTTGTTAACGGCCGCGTGGTAATGGATATGAGCCCACAGTTGCGCGACATAGAAACTGGTTTCAACTTCGTCGCATCAGATCCTCGGATAAAGAACCTTCCCATCATCATTGGCGAGTCGGACCCTGAAGGATGTGCCGCTTGTGGAATGGCCACCAATCCGGAAAATGCGTATCGCAACGGAACAATGTATTCAAGCTATACCGCCGCTTCATTTGCGCGTGAATATCTTTTGGCTGATCAATACAAGGTTAATTTTAAGGGAGCCGTTTCCTGGTCATTTGAATTTGAGCATCAGCCGTGGTTTTATGGCTTTCGCGATCTTGCTACGAATGGAGTGGATAAACCTGTGCTGAACGTGTTCAGGATGTTTGGAAAGATGAAGGGCAAACGTGTAGCTGTGGAAGCAACTCGGATGTATGACTTGCGAAGGATAGTAGATTCAAGTGTTCGCAGCTCAACGGACATCGGTGCTATTGCTTCCGCAGATAAAAAAACAGCGGCCATTATGGTGTGGAACTATCATGATGTTGACAGCACGGGAGATGGCGAAGTTGTGAGAATTCTTGTAGACGGATTAGAAAGCAAACGTATAGAAGTTTCAGAATACAGAATTGACAATGAACACAGTAATTCTTACGAGGTATGGAAAAAAATGGGTTCTCCTCAAAGCCCTACAACAGCTCAAGTTGAAGAACTTCAAAAGGCCGGTCAATTGCAAAAAATAGGAGATAAGGTAATTGAGAAACAAGTGAAATCAGCATTGGAAATAAATACCACAATGCCCGGTCAGGGCGTGTTTTTGATTTGTTTAAAATGGTAAGAAGACTAATTCTTAATTCAATGTCGTTTAGTTAACGAGAAAGGCTTCGACAAGCTCAGCCTGACACTCCGTTAGCGCTGTCAGGCTGAGCTTGTCGAAGCCTTCTTAAACAGGAACGAAGATTGCAAAACATTTCTTAACTTAAACGACATTGAATTCCTAATTTTCCCCCATGCCAATCAAAAGAAGCGAACACCTCATAAGACTTTCCCGCGAGCATCACTCGGGACTTTTATTTTGCTGGAAAATAAGACAAGGGCTAAAGAAAAATGCAGATGCAGAACGTATCAGAAAGTATGTGGAATATTTCTGGCACCATGATCTTGCAGATCATTTTAGCGAAGAAGAAGAAATTCTGTTTGCATTAATGAAGGATGATGATAAAGTTAAAAAAGCATTGCAGGAGCATGTTGAAATAAAAGCCCTGATTGATGCTGTGACAAAAAAAACTGCGCCGGAAACTGGTCTGTTTACAAATCTTGCTGATGCCGTTGACAATCACATTCGTTATGAAGAAAGAGATTTGTTTCCTTATCTTGAAAATGCATTTGCTCCTGAACAATTGGTGAAAATAGGAGAGCAACTTAATGCCGCACCTTCTGTGGCTGATAATTATACAGATGAATTCTGGCTGTAAGTGTATTTAAAGTTTTCTCAAAAACGCATCTGCTGTTTTCAATTCCTGCCTGCTCGATTGTGGGTCAGCAATTGCCAGCAGTTGCTTGTAATACCTGGTAGCGGTTGTTTTATCAGCATTCAATTCCGCACTTCTACCAGCACCAAAGAGACTATTGAATCGATTAGGGGATTTTTTTAGTACCAGTTCATATTGCGCGAGCGCTGCATTGTATTGATGCAAGTCAAAAAACATGTCAGCGTATAGTTCTCTCGCGGGCAAAACTTCTCCGGGCGTTACGGGCGATTTAGAAACGCTGTCTTCCCGGTTGGCTGCAGATTCCATGAGGGCCAAAGCTTGTTGCTGTTCTTTGTTTGCGAAAGCGATCCATGCTTTGCCGGCATTCATTTGTATTTCGACTTGTCTCGCTTTATAAGAGTCATTTTGTTTGATAAGGTTTGCGTGCAGCGAATCCAATTTTGTCAGCTCTGCTTTTGCTGCGTTTACATTACCGATATGTGCAAGGCCCAAAAGTTTTCCAAAATGTATAATTGCTTCCTGCCACGGAAAATTGTCCCATGGCAAGTTTTCCGGTTGGGGAGCAAGCTGCGCGGCGGCTTTCCAGTCTTTGTTTTCAAGCGCTACGCGACACGGCACTGCCGCGAATGTGTAGGCAACTTTAAAATTAGATGGAGATACTTCTTTGATTGTTGACAAGTATTGCAATTGTTTTTCGGCAGCACTGTCGTCGCCCTTTTGCAAATAAGCGTATACCAAATAATCAAGATCGTGCAGTTCTTCATCCCAATGTCCTTTTATTCCTGCAGCCTGTGCATAACATTGCGCCGCTTCAACTGATCGTGTATTCATTCGAATGCTTTCATCCCATAATCCAAGCCTCGTAAATATATGTGAGGGCATATGCAAAGCATGTGCGGAAGATGGTGCAACATCAGCGTATCGCCGTGCTGCATTTAGCGCCAGTGTAGCAATGCCGGGGTAATCATACGTGTGAATAATGTAGTGCACTATGCCCGGGTGATCAGGTGCCACTGCATACATGCTGTCCAATATTTTTCCCGCCTTCAACTGATGTGCATACGTTTTGTCTGAAGGATCTGCTGAAGCATCCAGCGCCAGCGCATAAAAGATCGCGGCCTCTCTGTCATCCGGATATGATTGGTGCAGTTGCTGCATGGCGTTCTCAAAACGCACAGCACGACTATGCGGATCTGTAATGCTCCAATCTTTATAATACAAGGCAACAGCATCGATAAATGCCGCTTCTTTCGGTGTTTGTTTTTTTATAGAGTTGGCGATCTCTATTGCCTTAGAACCCTTCTTTAGATTGGCTTCGTTTGGCGGTTCCCACAATGGATGGAAGTTGCACATCGCTATGCCCCAGTAGGCCATGGCGCAATCGGGAGATTCGTCGGTGACTTTAGCGAACGCTTTTTCAGCATCATCGTATTCGAAAGAATGCAATAAAGCAACGGCCATGTTAAAATCTTCCCTGGTCTGCTGGCTGCCGTTTACACGAAAGTCAACCGTTCCGAATGCTTTATCAGGCGGGCCACAGGCAATAATTTCTCCCCGCTTCAATCCTAACTGATCGAGCATCTTTGCAGATGGCGCGGTGCGACCAGCGCATGCAATCAGCAATGCTGCCTGGAATGATAGGACCAGGTATTGTTTGAAACTAGTCATTGTAGAACATTGAGCAACGCAGTGTTAATGTAGTAAAAGGAATTGAAAATTGGAAGAGGGAAGTTGTTAGTTGCTGGTTGTTAGAGTTCCATTTCGAATAGTCGTCACTAAAGCCTAAAAACTAACAACTCTTAAGCCCCCTCATTTTCAACTTTCAACTTTCAATTTTCAACTAAAAACTGAGTGTTTCTACCTAATTCCATTTTTAAGTATTTAAGCTTACCGGTCAGACTTTTCTTAGAAATATCTTTATAACCGTTGCCAAATAACTGGTTGATCTCTTTGAGATTGAAATGATACTGAGTATGTTTGATGTAATTCTCTGCACACAGCAACCTGCATCCACTGCTTACTCATCAGACCTTTCCAACTCGATCAATCTTAGTTACAATATCCTGGTAAAGCCAACCAATACTAATTACGCATGATGAAATTGATGACGAAACGTTTAGTTTATATACTGCTTTTTTTACTTGGCTTGCAAGCTGTATCCAGTGCCCAAAGGATAACAAATAAAGGAACAGACTTTTGGGCAGGCATGGGTCATGCCGGTGATATGGAGGAGGGTAGCGGACCTTGGTTTCCCGGATACATGCCACTTTGTTTTTTCGTTATTACGACAGACCAGCAGGCCGCAGACGTGACCATAAGCTTAAACGGAACAACTTATCAGCAAAAGTTTACCGTACCTCCAAACACGGTTTATACGTCTGACAGGATGCCTTTGGGTTCACGAGATGAACCAACCGCATCTCCCTATGATGCCATGTTGTATACCAGGCAGGCAGTATGGGGCGGAACAAATTCAGAAGGTCTTTTTACTAAGAAAGGAATTAAAATACATAGCTCCGTACCGGTTGTTGTTACGGAATTTGAAATATTTCACGCTTCATCTGCCGCAACTATGCTTATTCCGATAGACTGCTGGGGTAAGTCTTACAAGATATTATCACCAAAACAATGGATAGACAACATCATCACAAGGCCCTATTTCGCATGGTTGTTTGTAATTGCAGATAACGACAACACCAGGGTAAAAATTACCCCTTCCCATTCAACGCGGAGCGGCTTGCCTGCCAATGTACCTATCTATGTAACATTAAATAAAGGCGAGATCTACCAGATACTGGCAGGTGTGGAAGATGTGAGCCAATCCAATGATTTTTCTGGAACCACAGTTAACTCGGTAGCAAATAGTGATGGCAAATGTTTGCCAATAGCAACATTTGTAGGCAGTAGTGGTGATTTTATTGGCTGTGGGGCAAAGCCTGCGACCTTCGATGGCTGGGCGCCTGATATGATGATTCATCAGGCTTTTCCGGTAGAAGCCTGGGGGCGGCGCTATGTTACTATACCAACCAGTGTTGTCGATAATGCAAGAACGCTTAATGCCAATATATTCCGCGTTATGGTAAAGGATCCTTCCATAGTTGTGAAAAGAAATGGCGTGCCACTTACCGGCCTGACTTCGCAAAACTTTTATGAATTCATCAGCAATACTGCAGACTATATTGAGGCCGATGGTCCCATACAGGTCGCACAAATACTTCCATCGACCGGATCGGATTGTAATTACAGCGGGCTGGCTGATCCGGACATGACTTACCTAAGCCCTATTGAACAAGGTATTAAACGAGTGGGTTTTCTGAGACCCAAAAAAGACGAGATCGATCGTAACTATCTGGCGCTAAGTATTCCTACTGCCGGCTTATCTTCTTTAATGATTGAAGGAAAGGTTAACAATAATATTTATTCTTATCCCAATCCCAATTTGCCAGGCTATTCTGTGGTAATAAGAGAGTGGAACGTAAATTCAAATTCGGATCCAAAGGCTCCTGCGCAAACCATCGTTACAAGTGATTCTGCATTTACAGCGATCACTTACGGATTTGGTCAGGCCAATTCCTATTCGTACAATGCCGGTGCATTCATCGATAATCTTAGCGGTGTCTCCTACATAAAGAACAAATACAACAAAACGGATACTGCGAATACATATACCTGTGCGAATACACCTGTCGAATTATCGGTATTGATTCGCTATAAGCCAACTAAACTTTTATGGCAGTTAAGTTTATTAAATGATTCGATAACACCCAATGCTGACGTTGTCATCAACAATCCTGTTGAATCAGGAACTGTAATGGTTTGGGGTGTGCCTTACTACAAATACACACTGCCGGGCTATTACAAATTTACGAGACCGGGAACCTTCAATATTCCTGTATTTGCAACGGCGCCAAGCGTGGAAGCTTGTGACAACACGGAGCAGATCAAATATCAGGTCATAGTTAAAGACACCCTCAAAACTAACTTCGATATTCTCTTCGATGATAAATGTGCCGATACAAAACTGGTGAAATTTGTAGGCAACGATAAATTCACTGATGGCACCGCGGTCAAGGACTGGCAATGGAATTTCATGAATGGTACAACACCTTTAACCGGTACGGGAAAAGAATTATCCCTCACATTCAATGCGGGAAAAAACAGCGCTGAATTATTGGCCATAGATGGTGCTGGTTGTATTGCAGATACCACCAAAACATTTGTGATTGGTGCCAAACCTGCTGTTCCTGATTTTACAGTAGATGCGGTAATGAACTGTGAGCAAACGCAATTGAAGATTAGTGAGAACACTCCGGTTACTGCTCAATCCTATTACTGGAACTATGGCGATGGCGTTGATTCTACGTTGACTGTAAATGGCTATGCCACTTCGCATGCTTACAAAAATGCAGGCAAAGTAACGATCAAACACGTGGCTAAGATCAGCGATAATTGTGTAAGTGATACTGCCACCAAAGTGATCACTATTTATGCAAAACCAAAACTGAATGTTTCCTATCCAAAAGGTTGCCGACCTGATGATGGAATCATCAACTTTACCAGCAATCCAACCACGAGCGATAACCAGCCAATTGCTGCATACTTGTGGAACTTTGGAGATGCAGCATCAACGTCTGCCAATCCAAATACGGCAAACACTAAAGATGCATCGCACATGTATGCGAACCCTGCGGTGTATAAATTGTCCTTCAGCGCAACTTCGAAAGAAGGTTGTGTGACTGATACCGCGTGGGATGCGAGCTTCCAGCCAAAACCCATCATCAAGTTTGATCCAATAACGCCGCCGGCTGTTTGTTTGAATGCAAAAGGAACGGTCTCTGTTGCTTTTGCAAGCGTGACAAATGGCGTAACCGGTAAAGGTTATTACAAAGGAGATGCAACAGATGTTACAGGCAACTTTACACCGTCGTCAACCACGGCAGGCAAACACAATATCTGGTACATCTATGGTTCTGATAACGGCTGTACTGATTCTGCGTCTAACGTGATTTTCGTAAGACCAGTGCCACAGGCATCCTTCAATACTTTGGCTGATGTTTGCTTTGGTGACAAATCAACATTTACCGATCAGTCCACCATCAATACGGCTGCAGATCCTGCTGCCGCCATCGGGTCATGGACATGGAACTTTGGCGATGGTAACCCGGATGTAACAAATACAAATGGCAATCCTTTTGACAAAACTTTTGCCACG